>Ga0208242_100028_pt1 | contig 229398 bp, 222 predicted proteins | sample SubbioAug_CSW13A_FD_184825 | JGI IMG/M metagenome (GOLD analysis project Ga0208242, IMG submission 184825) | Serpentinite rock and fluid subsurface biosphere microbial communities from McLaughlin Reserve, California, USA - CR12Aug_CSW13A (SPAdes) | ecosystem: Environmental > Terrestrial > Deep... | reverse complement strand
GGTGGCGCACTCAGCACCGAAAGCCGCCACCAGAATCCGCCGCCACAAATGACCACCGGATTCCGTCACCATATTCCGCCACCATTTGCCGCCGCCAGATTTACGCGGGTTTAGACCGCCGCTAACAGTACCTGCTGAGCACCCTCGACACGCTGGCCTGGCGCTACAACGTCCCGGAGATGGTGTACCCCGAGGCGGTGATCCCCGGCATGCGCGAGATCGGCGGCCGCACGACGCTCAACCTGTGGGGCAACGTCTATCCGCGCGGCGGCTTCCTGCATCAGACCGACGACTACAAGAGCGGCGCCGTCGTCGCGCAGCGCGCGGGCGATGTCGTCACGCGGCGCATGCAGCCGCACGTCTACCAGCCGCTGCTCGCGAGTTCGAGCGACGGCTATTGGCCGGCCGGCGCCCTGGTGGAGAGCGATGCCTCCACCGGCAAGTGGCAGGAGCTGACGCCGACCCTCTCCAACTCCTGCGCCGTGTTCCCCCACTCCAACACGCGCGTGCAGGCCCAGCAAGGCGACTACGCCTGGGCGCTGTGGCGGCCCTATGCCTGCTGCCAGCGCCGCGGGCAGGTCTTCCTCGGCAGCGTCGATTTCCTCTGAGGTATTCCGATGAAAGCGTCTCTCTCCCGTTTCGCACAGCGCGCCAGGCCCTACGCGCTCAGCATCGCGCTCGCCTGCGCCGTCACGGCCGCAGCCGGCGTCGCGTGGGCGCAGACCCGCATCAGCCCCACCGGCGTCGGCGTGAGCGGCAGCGTCATCGGCGACGACGTGCTCTACAGCATCGGCGGCGGCCGGGCCGTGTCCATGGGCGGCGCCGGGAACATGCAGAGCATCGGCGTGGGCATCGGCTGGAACAGCAACCTGATCTGCGGAAACATGAGCATCACGACGACGCTGCAGAACCAGTTGAACGGCCTCACCAATGGCTTTCAGCAGATCATGTCCTCGGTGATCCAGAGCGCCACCAGCGCCGTGGCGTCGCTGCCGGCCCTGATCATCCAGCGCGCCGATCCGGGCCTCTACAACCTGCTGACCAACGGCGTGCTGCAGGCTCGGCTCGATTTCGACCGCAGCAAGTTGACGTGCAAGGCGATGGCCAACCGGATGGCGGACATGGCCGGCGGCCAGGCCGGGTGGGATCAGCTCGCCGAAGGTTTCGCGCTGCGCGATGCGGTGAGCAGCACCGATGCGGTGTCCGCCGTCGAGCAGGCCGAATCGAACAAGGGCAACAACGGCGTGCCCTGGGTGGGCGGCGGCAACGCGGGCGGCTCGGGCCAGGGTTCCATCAAGGTGGTCGGCGACGTGACCCGTGCCGGCTACAACCTGCTCAACAGCCGCGGCGTCAGCGACACCTCATCCATCCCGCGCGCGTCCTGCGGCAACCGGCTGACCTGCCAAACCTGGTCCTCGCCGCAGGCCGCAGCGGACTTCGCAACCCGCGTGCTCGGCGAGCGCGAGCAACGCACCTGCGAGACCTGCACCAAGACGCAGACCACGCCTGGCGTCGGCCTGACGCCGGTGATCCAGGAAGAGTACGAGACCAAGCTGCAGGCACTGCAGGGCCTCGTGACGGGCTCGACGCCGATGACGGTGGCAAACCTCGAAGCCGCCGGCAGCAACTCGCTGCCGATCACGCGCGGCGTGATCGAGGCGCTGCGCGACGAGCCCGATCAAGACCTGCTCGGCAAGCGCCTGGCGTCCGAAGCCGCGCTGTCGAGCGTGCTGGAGAAGGCCCTGCTGTTGCAGCGCACGCTGCTGACCGGCAAGAAGGAGCCGAACGTCGCCGCCAACGAGCTGGCCGTGAAGGCGGTCGATCAGGAGAACAACGCGCTGGAGCAGGAGATCAACAACCTCAAGACCGAGCTGGAGCTGCGGCGCACGCTGGCCGGCAATTCGGCGATGGCGATCGTGCAGCGCCACGGCACCCGCGCCGCGGGCTCGCGCGGCATCTTCGAGGGCGACACGACGCGCGACCGGCTCAAGGAAGTGCAGAAGCCGCGGAGCGGGCCATGACCAGCCGGGCCTGGCTGCGGCCGGCACGGCTGCTCGGCCGCCGCGTCGGCATCGTGCTGCTGTGGGTGCTGCTGGTGGCGGGCATCGCGGTCGGCGTGAACGTCGTCGGCCTCCACATCGTCGGCAGCATCGACGGCTGGGAGCAGTGGCTGCGCGAGCACTCGGGCCACTTCCTCGTCTGGCGGCTGCTGCTCTACGCGGCGACGGCCTACGGCTGGTGGTGGATGCGTCGGCGCCTGCGCGAACGCGAGCCATTGGCCGAGACCCATCAGCGCCTGCTGCGCGCCGAGATCGCGGCCGTCGCCACCCTCGTGCTGCTCGAAGGCAGCCAGCTACTGCGCAATGGCTGAGCCCTGGAGAACGCCATGACGCTCAACACAACGGACTACCTGGAGTATTACCTGACCCTGGTCGGGTGGATCGTCAGCAACGGCATCTGGAACATCCTCGTGGCCAGCGGCGTATTCGCGCTGCCCTTCGTGGTCATGGTGGTGCAGGAATGGCTGCGCGCGCGGGCCGAGGGTGCGGACGAGGGCAACAAGGGGGTGCTGTCATCGATGCGCATCGAGAACCGCGTGTGGGTGGCGATCGTCGTCATCCTGTTCGCCGGCATCCCCTTCATTCCGGTCGACCTCAGCACCATCAAGTTCGACACGACGCGCTCCGCGCAATGCCAGGTCAGCGTCCCGCAGCCCACCGACACGGGCTGGTCGAACGCCTACACCACGCTCAACAACCAGAGCGCGCTGGTGCCGGTGTGGTGGTTCTTCATGCACGCCATCTCGAAGGCGGTGACGGGCGGCGCGGTGGCGGCCATCCCCTGCGGAACGGATCTGCGTCAGATGCGCATGGACGTGGATGCCACGCGCATCGATGACCCGGTGCTGGCCCAGGAGGTCGGCGACTTCGTGCATGACTGCTACGGCCCCTCGCGCGCCAAGCTGTTCATGTCTCGGCCCACGCTCTCCGACGAGCAGATGAATGACGTGACCTGGATCGGTTCGAGCTACTTCCTGAACAACGCGGGCTTCTACGACACCTACCACTCGAACACGCCACGCACGGCCTGGCCCTACGACGCGACGCGCGATGCGGGGCTGGCCCAGGTGGATAGCGGCGGGGGCTACCCCACGTGCCGGCAGTGGTGGTCGGACGGCGGCAGCGGCCTGCGCGCGCGCCTGCTGGCCCAGGTCGATCCCGACCTGCTGACGCGCATCGGCCGCTGGGCGGGCTTCCTGTCGCAGAGCGAGGTGAACGACTCGGTGATCCGCGCCGTGGTCTCGCCGCGGCAGCAGAAGATGAACCAGGGCTCGGTCTACACCGACTACGGCGGCCAGATCGAGAAGACGCTGCCCAACGTTGTGACGCGCGGCGCCGGCGACCTGGGGCTGACCATGGGCTCGCTGGGCTTCTTTCCGGCGATGGACGTGGTACGCCAGGCGCTGCCGATGGTGCTGTCGCTGCTCAAGATGGCGCTGGTGATCTGCATCCCGCTGGTGCTGGTCTTCGGCACCTACGAGCTGAAGGCGCTGGTCGCGGTGAGCTGCGTGCAGTTCGCGCTGTTCTTCGTGGACTTCTGGTTCCAGCTCGCGCGCTGGCTGGACAGCACGATCCTCGACGCGCTCTACGGCTGGGGGTTCGGCGCGAACCGGCCGCACAGCAACTTCGATCCGCTGATCGGCCTGAACAACGCCTTCGGCGACATGCTGCTGAACTTCGTCATGGCGACGATGTTCATCGTGCTGCCTACCTTCTGGGTGGCTGCGCTGGGCTGGGTAGGCGTGCGCGCGGGAACGGCAATTCAAGGGCTGGCGGCAGGAACCAGGGATGCCCAAGCTGCTGGCGGCAGGGGTGCGGGTGTCGCTATGAAAGCAGCGAAGTAACGCCTCTAGGCTTGCTCGTCTTCTGGATCGTGGGGGTCGATCCGGTAATCGTCATGGGTGTAGAGGCCGTACCCGGCAGGGCCGTATCGCCATTCCGGCTTGTGTTCCTCGTCGTAGCTCCCATCGTCGTTGCGGACTACCCAGGCGCCGACCAGCGCGAACGCAAGCAGCAGTGCCAGCCAGAACGCGGTGTAGAGCAGGACACCGATCGCAGCGAGCTTGACGGCCAGCAGCGCGGCCTTGGCAATGCCAGGCGCCCATCCCTGCGCGAGCAGCCAGCCCTGCGCCCGCCGATCCAGACGCGCGCAGCCTCTCCACGCCCGGCCCAGTGTCCGGCCGAGGCGTTCTGCGAAGGTGGTCTGTGCGGCGGTCTTCATGGTGGCTACCTCATGTTCATCCTGTCGTGTGGCTGTGATCCCTGTCCGTGTCGCGATTGAAACCTGTGCTGTTCTTCAACCGCGGTCTAGTCCTTGTCTGCTGCGCGCCAGTCGGCCTGGCTTGCGGCCACCAGCGCCGCCCAATCGTCCGGCGGGTTGCCGCGTCCCAACATCTTCTCGAACACCGCATAGGGGTCGGACTTGCTGCCCGACGACCGCAAGGTCTGCTCGTCGTTGACCCAGGCGAACACGATCGCCTTGGCCTTGGAGTCGAAGCGGAAGAACAGCCGGAACCGCCTCCCGATCTTTGCGCGCCGCCAGTGCCGGTAGGCCGGCCCCAAGGTGTTGCCCTGGCGGAATTCGTCGCGCGCAGGATCGCTCGGCACGACATCCATGATCAACTGGCTCAACGCCCGGAACAGCTTGACGTTGGCGTTGCTCTCGAACCCCTGCGGGTCGTTCTGTTCGGCCCGTTCCGCGGCCGCGTGCAGCTTGCGCAACTGCTCGATCACGCCCTCGTGGAACAGGAGCGTCCAACCGTGCCGCTGCATCAGAGCGCCACTTCGCCTTCGATGTCTTCATCGAGGTTCACCGCGTGGTGCGCGTTGGCCAGCATGGCCCGCGCCAGATCGTCCGGCAGGGACTGGACGTGCCGCCCGGCCCGGATGTCCGCTTCCAGCAGCCCCAGGAAGGCGCCGATGGCCGGGTCTTCATGGTCGGCGTCGGCGCGGGTCACGACGACTTCGCCGCCGCGCAGGTCGAACGCCACCTTGCCGCCGGTGTCCACGCCCAGCGCTTGCCGGATGGACTTGGGCAGCGTGATCTGACCCTTGGAGGTCAGCGTCGCGACTTCGTGGATTTCGGGCATGGCGGCACTCCTGATGGCAATGCCTGGATGGTAAGGAAATTTCCTTACCTTGTCAATCTGGGTGTGCATGGTGCTCCGTCCGGTCGATGAAACGGCTCCATCGTAGGGGCGGCACAGCCAGCCTTCCCGCATCAATCCGACTTGGGCCAAACCCGCATTGGTTGTGGTTCGGCAGGCGTCGTTGCCCTATATCCAAAGGTTTCCGTAAAGGCCAAAGGGCTGGGGAAGGGGCAAGGGAATGGGGCCAAGGGGAAAGGCCCTACCCGAAAAGGCCAAAAGGCTCTCCCGACCGGCCCGCCGTCTGGGGTTCGCCATGCTCTCGCTGTTCCAACGCAAACGGGTGCCACCTGCCGCCAGTGCGCCACCGCCCAAACCTCCCGCCGAGCCCGGCAAAGGGCTGATGCGGCCGGAGCCGGCCGCATCGCTGCTGGCGACGCCGCGCCGGCAGAAGCTGCTGGAACACATCTGGCAGCGCACCTCGCTGTCGCGCCGGCAGTTCGCCACGCTGTACCTCGCCCCGCTGGAACGCTACGCCGAGCTGGTCCAGCAATTCCCCGCGTCGGAGGCCCATCACCACGCCTATCCGGGCGGCATGCTGGACCACGGCCTGGAGATCGTCGCCTACGCGCTCAAGCTGCGGCAGTCGCATCTGCTGCCCGCCGGCGCCACGCCGGAGGCGCAAGCCGCCCAGGCCGAGGCCTGGACCGCAGGCACCGCCTATGCTGCGCTGCTGCACGACATCGGCAAGATCGCGGTCGACCTGCACGTCGAGTACGCGGACGGCACGGTCTGGCATCCCTGGCACGGCCCGCTGCGGCGGCCGTACCGCTTCCGCTACCGCAGGGAGCGCGAATACCGGCTGCACAGCGCCGCCACCGGGCTGCTCTACGCCCGGCTGCTCGATCCGGGCATCTTCGACTGGCTCGCCGACTACCCCGACCTGTGGGCCGCGCTGCTGTACGTCCTGGCCGGCCAGTACGAGCACGCCGGCATGCTCGGCGAACTGGTCGTGCAGGCGGACCAGGCATCCGTCGCCCAGGAACTCGGCGGCGATCCGAGCAAGGCCCTGGCAGCGCCCCGGCACGCACTGCAGCGCAAGCTGCTCGATGGCCTGCGCTACCTCCTGAAGGAAGAATTCAAGCTGAACCAGCCCCAGGCCTCGGATGGCTGGCTGACCCAGGACGCGCTCTGGCTGGTGAGCAAGACCGTCTCGGACAAGCTGCGCGCGCATCTGCTGTCGCAGGGCATCGACGGCATCCCGGCCAGCAACACGGCGGTGTTCAACGTGCTGCAGGATCACGGCATCGCCTTGGCCACACCGGACGGCAAGGCGATCTGGAAGGCCACCGTCACCAGCGATGCCGGCTGGTCGCACAGCTTCACCTTCCTGAAACTGTCTCCGGCCATGGTCTGGGATGCGGCCGACCGGCCGGCGCCGTTCGCGGGTCGCGTGCAGGCCGACGAGGAACAAGGGGCGCCGACACCGCAGGCACCGGCATCCGAAGCGCCAGGCTTGGAAAGCGCCGATACGGCGCCACCAAGCATCGCGCCGACCGTCCCTATGCCCACCGACAACGGCGTGGCTGCGCTGCTCGATCTGCTGAGTGACACGGCCCCACCCGTAGCGCCGGAGGCCCCGAGCGAACCCGAGCCTGCCTCGCCACCGGCGCCTACGGTGCTGCCGCAGATAAGCCTCGCGCCATTTCAGGATCGGCCGGAGCCATCCGGCGAGCATTTCATGGCCTGGCTGCGTCAGGGCATCCAGACGCACAAGCTCATCATCAACGACGCCAAAGCCTTGGTGCACAGCGTCGCCGGAACGGCCTACCTGGTGAGCCCCGGCGTCTTCCAGCGCTATGCGCAGGAACATCTGCAAATCGCCGCACTGGCGAAACCGGAGAACCTGGAGGGATGGCAGTGGGTGCAGAAGCGTTTCGAGAAGCTAGGCCTGCACCGCAAGCAAGCCAGCGGGCTGAATATCTGGACCTGCGAAGTCACGGGGCCGCGCAAATCCAGGCGACTGCACGGCTACCTGCTGAGCGCTCCCGAAGCGCTGTTCCAGGAAATGCCTCCGGACAATCCATACCTGCGCCTCCTCACCGAGGCCGTAAAGCGCGAAAATTCAGCCGCCGGTAATAAGAACGACAACGAACAGGGGTAGACAAGGAGCCACGGCGCGGGCCGGCTTCAGTCCGCTGATTTAGGCGGAGCCGTCTCTGCCAGCTTGGCTTCAGTCAGCGCCATCAAGTGGGCAGAACTGCATTTCAGCGCACGGGCGATTTTGAGAATGAGGGGGAGCGTGGGGACATGCTCGCCACGCTCGATCTTTCCCATGTGCGAACGCTCGATTCCTGACAGATGAGCCAGCGTTTCCTGGGCGATGCCTTGACTGGTTCTTTCTTCGCGCACGGAGGCCCCAAACGCGATGGCTGGTTCCGCTTCGTAGGTTGTTGTCCCGGTGGGCCGGCCTCTTTGAATCGAACGCTTTTGCATTGCCAAAAGCGTCGAGGATTGACACGATATAAACCACGTTAAACTTAACTCAATAGAAGCGACTTCATCGGTCGCCGCGAGTTCACTGCCTGGAGGAACTGGACGTGAAATCGAGCGATGCCTCCACTGAAATCCGGGTGGCTGTGCTCGGCGAGTGGGTGCCTTCACCGCTTGCCGACTTGCTGGCGTTGCAGCGCGCCGAAGAGCCAGAGACCGCCACCGCCTTGATCGGATGCAGTTCCACAGCGCAGGCGCAGGAACTGCCGCACGATAACTTTGACTTGGCCCTGTCCACAGCCGCCTGGGAGTGGCCAGGCTGGGTGTGCGAGCCGTTGTGGCATGACACGCTGGCAGTCGCCGTCGCCAAGCGCTCGCACCTGCTGTCCTACCGTGAAGTGCCTCGCCAAGAGCTGCTCAAGCAGCCGTTGATCTGCGCGCAGTCAACGGCCGACGAGCCGTGGCGCGCGGTGGCGCATGGCCTGGTCGAGGATGCACCGCAGGGCCATGAGCAGACCGTCAGCACCTTCGACATGGCGATGACGCTCGTCTCCGCGGGCTACGGCATTGCCGTCGCACCCGCCGCGAGACTGACCTGCTACCTGCGTCGCGGCATCGCCGCGCGGCCATTGGCTGGCGCACCCATCATCGTGATGGCCTACCTGCTTCGCCCGTCCTCGTCCTTGACCGAGCCCCAGGAAAGATTCGCCCGCCGCGCGCGCTCCGTGTCCTGAGACAGGGGCGCGCACTGCTGGGCGCTGGCGCGCTACGCAAACGCCACCTGCTGCGGGGACCACTCGCTTTCCTTCACCGTCGTGCTCACCGCCATGATGATCTTGTCGAGATTTGTGGCACTGACGCTTTCCAGAGCCGAGCCGCCGCGCAGCTTCGCGCGCGGCTGCAGGAGCGCGTTGTAGATCTGCCAAGGGTCGGCGCCCCTGGTCAGCTTGAGGACCGCCTGGATCAGCGCGTGCTTGACCGGATCGAGATGCCAATCCGGCACGCGCTGACCACGGTTGCCCAGGTTCAGCGCCAGCAGGTTGCCGGCCTTGATCTCGTAGCTGATCCACCGGCGGGACTTGCCCGCCATCTTCGCGTACTCGGCGACTGGCAGGTTGTGTGGTGCCTCGAAGACATCGACCAGTTCCATCCGCTGGCGCTGTATGTCGGACAGCGGTTCCTCCATGACGGAACGCGGCAACGGCACTGCGGGCAGCCGATGCGTCTCGGCTGACACCAGTGGCATCGCGTCTCCCGGCCTGGTCACGATCAGGAGCGGCGCCGACGCGGCCGCTGGTTTGGGTGGCGCACTCGCGGCTTCCTCATCCGAGAGGACGGGCACGCCCTCCAAATGAATGGTGAGCGGCATGCTCGCTGCCTCGACCATGTTCTGCTCGAAGAGATCGAGCCGGTCGGCCCAATCCTGCATCATCCGCCGCCGCTGCTCGACGTACTCGGCGTGGTTGTAGGTGGCACTGACCTTGTTGGGATCGACGTGCGAGAGTTGCGCGTCCACCCACACCTTCGGGTAGCCGATCTCGTTGAGCGCGGTGGACATCGTGCCCCGGATGCCGTGCCCGGTCAGCAGGTCGCGATAGCCCATGCGCTTGAGCGCGCCGTTGAGCGTGTTCTCGCTCATGCGCTTCTTCAACTCGCTGTCGTGGCGGAACAGATAGTGCTGGGCCGGTTTGAGCTGTTCGAGCAGGTGCCGGACGATCTCAATGGCCTGCACCGACAGCGGCACGATGTAGGGTGGAATGTCCTTGGGCAACTGGCGCTTCCTGCGCATGTCCACCTGGAGCTGCTTCACGACCTCGGGCGGGATGATCCAGAGGCCGCGATCGAGGTCGAACTGATCCGGCGTCGCCAGGCGCAGCTCGCCCGTGCGCACGCCGGTGAATAGCAGCAGCCGCAGACCGAGCTGGGTCTGCAGCCGGCCACGATACTTGCGCAGGCGCTGCAACAGCTTCGGCAACTCGGCCATGCGCAGGAACGGGTTGTGGTTCACCGGGGGCAGCGGCAGCGCCACCACGTCGAGGTCGGAAGCCGGGTTCTGCTCCAGGCCCGGCACGACCACCAGCGCGTAGCGGAACATCTGGTTGAACCACGTCCTGACTTTCTCGGCGACGGAGAGCGCCTTGCGCCGCTCGATCCTGGCGATCACTTCCAGCAGGTCAGGGCGTTTGATGTCGTAGATCGAGCGCTTGCCCAGCAAGGGCAGCACATCCTTGGCGAAGACGCGAGGGAGGATCGAGAGGGTGGTCTGCCGGCCCTTCTTGAGGCCGAGTTCGCGGTGGGCAAGCCACTTCTTGTAGATCGCCTCGAAGGTGTTTTCACCGGCGAGTTTGACCGCGGCGCGCTTTTGCTTGCGGTGAAGGCGCGGGTTGATGTCCTTGGCCACCAAGGCGCGCGCCTCGTCACGCAGGGCGCGTGCCTCACGAAGGGACACCTCGGGATAGGTGCCCAGCGACATGCGCTTGGGCTCCTTCATCCAGTAGTAACGGAAGTGCCAGCTCTTGCTGCCCGTGGCCGTCACGGCCAGGGAGAGACCATCGATGTCTGGAAGTGTGTAGGCCTTGCCGGTGGCTTTGGCTTGGCGGACCACCAAGTCTGAGAGTGCCATGCTCTAGCTCCTGAACATGAGTCAGGAACCAGATGCTTAACCCATCGACCTCAGCGCCCTAGCAACAATCCGGAAGCCGTCGTGCCCGCAAAAATGGACACAAAAATGGACATAAACGTCGTGGCTTCAGGTGGATTTCCGTGGAGCCCACTGGAACATCGAGGTGTCGAAAACTCAAACAGAATCAACGACTTACGATGCCTCTTGGACTTCCTCAGAATTCCCTGGAACGATGCAGTGGAGCGGGTGAAGGGAATCGAACCCTCGTATGAAGCTTGGGAAGCTGCCGTTCTACCATTGAACTACACCCGCACGGTCCGCGATCATACCCGAGCGCATCCCCTCTGGCGCCGGAATGGGGTTTGAATTCGGGGGGTGTTGAATGCACTGAGTTTGTGCTTCCATAGCTCAAAGGCACACCCCCCGGCTTGATCAGATACCCATGTCGGTCGGATCCAGCATTGGGGGCGATCCGTTCAGCAGACCTCGCAGGCGGCCAGTGCGTTCAGCACCGAGCGCTGTGTTTCAAGGCTCAGGTAGTCCAGCAAAACGCGGGTGCGCTGCGGCATGAGCTTGCGATTGGGCAGCGCGGCATACAGCGTGAAACGCCCGGCGATCCAGGGGCTGAGCACTCGTACCAGCCTGCTGCTGGCCAGGTGCCCTTTCCGCTGGGCACGCTTTGGCTGCCGACACCGATGCCCCCAAGACCCGCGATCAGGTTCGCGCTGAACTGCGCGAAGCGCAGCGCACGGGTGACATCGTGGCCGGAGGTGAGTCGGGCCAGAAGCTGAACGAACTCAGCCCCAACCGCTACCCCGCCAAAGCGACCAACTGAATGGCGCTCATCCCCTGACTTCAGGCGCGGGATGCTGCGTTGACTTCCAAAACGGCCGGTTGACCTAACAGTCAACCGGCCGTTTTTGTTCCTATGGTTCCCAGGTTGCCGACTTGACAGACGAAGCATCAAGCCACCATCTGGTACAACCGGGCCACCCTTTTCAGGAGCCCGCGATGAGTGTTTTCAATAAAGTGGTGCTGTACACCGATGCCGATGGTCGCGCAAAATTTCGCGACGAAACCGTGGCCTTATCCGAGGGCACGCCTGCGGCCCAGCTGTCGCCGCTGATGCCTTCTGGTGGCTATCAGCTGCGGCACAGTCCGGTGGGTTTTCGCAGCCAGTTCCACTGCACCGGCACACCGCAGTGGTTGTTTGTGTTGCAAGGGAAGATGGAGATCGGCCTGCAGGACGGCAGTTCGCGCTTGTTCGGTCCCGGCGACCATTTTTATTCGGCTGACACCCTGCCGGCAGGCGCAGAGTTTGATTCCAACGTGCACGGTCACTGGAGCCGGCAGGTGGGTGAGGAACCGCTGGTGACCCTGTTTGTCCGGGGTTGAAAAGTGTGGCCCTGACGAGGAGCGGCTTGTCTCAAGGCCATGGACAGCAGGTTTCAGTGCTGTCAAGCCGGTTCGGGCAAGCGCAGGCGCAGCAGTGCGCGCACAAAACCGTGGTCGCTGCGGCTGCGGTCGCGGCCCTCAAACAGGTGATCGTTGAATACTTCCACGCGCCGCACGTCGCCAATGGACGATCGGCTGGTGGCCACAAATTCTTCGCTCACCAGCACTTGATCCAGCACTTCCGGGTAGCCCTGGTGGATGTGTGAGTACGCCACGTCGCGGCGCAGCGCGGCCTCCCCCTGCACGTCCCAGGCGCTGAACATCGCGTTGTCTCGCGCCCCCTTGTCGTAGGCCGTCTGCGAGGTGGCCGCAATCAATTGCGTGGTGACGCTGTGCGGGCTGTCGTTCAGGTCGCCCATGAGCACCACCGGCAAGCGGGTTCGGTGCAGCATTTCCACCACTTTCAGGCGCAGTGCCAGTGCTTCGCTGGCCCGCATGATGAGCGAGCGCAGCGAGGCCACAGCCTGCACCGCCGGGTCGACGGGGTCTTCCAGGGGCTGGCCGCTGGCGTCCTGCAAAAATTTGGGCCGCTTGGACTTGAGGTGGGTGGTGATGAAGGCCACCGGCTGGCCGTGTTTCATGCGCAGCGTGGCCAGCAGGGGCGGGCGCTCAAAGCGGGTGTGCGGGCCCAGGCCCGGCACATCCACCATGGCGGCGGCGGGAAAGTCGATCAGCGACTCGATCGACTCCACCTTCAGCCGCGTCACGATGCCCACACGCGGTGTGCCTTGTGCGCCATGTTGGCCTGGACCGTTCTCTGCGCCGGGAACACCCACAAAACCATATTGCAGCCCGCTGCGCGCAATGGCGGCGCGCAGGGCCACCTCGTCCCAAACCTCTTGCACTGCCAGCACGTCGGCATTGAGCACCTTGATGCGCTCACCCAGCCAGTCGACCTTGCGCTCAAACTCGGCCTGGCTGTAAGGGGCTTGGCCGTCGTAGAAGTGCCGCCCGGGTTGCGCCAGGTTCAACACATTCGCTGTGGCGACCATGAGGGTGGCAAAGCGTGGCGGCAGATGCGGCAACGCCCCGTTGCCAGCAAGGGCAGACGGGGCGTTGACGGGGGCGGCGGGCTCAAGTGAGGGTTCGTTCGTCATCGGCCCACTGTAGCCCGAAGTCGTCCATCTCGAAGGACAAAAATCGCTCAGAAGGAGAAGGAAAGCCACCCGGAACACCGCGGAACTGGCTCCGCCAGGCCGCAGGTGTGGCCCCCTTGGGGGGTGACGCCGCAGGCGGCGCGGGGGAACCCATTTTCAGTATCCGGAGCGCCGTGCCCCAACCAGAACACCGCGGAACTGGCTCCGCCAGGCCGCAGGTGTGGCCCCCTTGGGGGGTGACGCCGCAGGCGGCGCGGGGGGAATCTATCAACGAATCCGGCCGTAGTTGGTGCGCAGTGGGTCGGCGGGGCCGCCACGCGGTGCGTCGTTGTTGCGGCCTGGGCCGCCACGGCCTTGACCCTGGCCCGAGCGGTTGTTGCGCGCGCCACGGCTGCCCAGCGAGTCGATGCTGGTGCGCAACGGGTCGGGCTGACCACCCGGGGCTGCAGCGCGTGGACGCGGTTCGCGGATGCGCAGGCTGCCCAGGTGGGCATTCGGACCCGGCTGGCGCTCGGCACCGCCTTCTCCACGGGCCGGGTTGCGGTCGCCGCGCTCGGGGCGGTCACCCCGGTCCATGCGGTCGCCCTGAGCCTGACGGGGCGGGCGCTGGCCTTGTGCACCGCTGCGGTTACCACCGGGGTTGCGCGGCTGGCCATTGCCACCGCCGGTGTTGCCTTGAGGCCGCTGACCACCACCCTGCGGGCGGCGGCCTTCTGTGCGTTGGCCTTCAGGCTGGCCGCCATCATCGGCGGGGCGGTGGCGCTGCCCACCACCGTTGCCGCGGCCTTGCGGTGCGTCGGCTTTCTTCTCGCGCACGCGCTGCATCATTTCTGTGCGCGCGGCCTTGGCGGCCGCAGCCATCACGTCGCGGCTCGGCGGCTTGCCCGCGCCGCCCCAGATGGTCTGGCGGCCCATGGCGATGGGCTCGGCCTTTTCACCCGGCTCGGGCATGAACTCGGGGAACATCTGCACCGGAATCTGCTGCTTGGTGAAGCGCTCGATGTCCATCATGAAGCCTTCTTCGTCCAGGCTCACCAGGTTGACGGCTTCACCGCTCTTGCCCGCGCGGCCGGTGCGGCCGATGCGGTGCACATAGTCTTCGCTGACGTTCGGGATTTCGTAGTTCACCACGTGCGGCAGCTCGTCGATGTCGATGCCGCGCGCCGCGATGTCGGTCGCCACCAGGGCGCGGATGTCGCCGCTCTTGAAGCCGGCCAGCGCCTGGGTGCGGGCACCCTGGCTCTTGTTGCCGTGCAAGGCCATGGCCTGGATGCCGTTTTTGGTCAGAAACTCGGCCACGTTGTTGGCGCCAAACTTGGTGCGGGTAAATACCAGCACCTGGCTCCAGTTGTGCTCATTGATGATGTGCACCAGCAAGGCTTTTTTCTTGCCGCGACCCACTGGGTGGATCACCTGGGTGATGCGCTGCACCGTGGTGTTGCGCGGGGTCACCTGGATGCTCAGTGGATCCTTGAGCAGGTTGTTGGCCAGATCGCGAATTTCGTCGCTGAAGGTGGCCGAGAACAGCAGGCTCTGTTTTTCTTTGGGCACCAGGGCCAGGATTTTCTTCACGTCGTGAATGAAACCCATGTCGAGCATGCGGTCGGCCTCGTCCAGTACCAGCATCTGCACGCCGGCGAGGTCCAGGAAACCTTGTTGCTGCAGGTCGAGCAGGCGGCCCGGGGTGGCCACCAAGATGTCAACACCGCGTTTCATGGCGTTGATCTGCGGATTCATGCCCACGCCGCCAAAGATGACGGTGGAGGTCAGCGAGAGGTGTTTGCCGTAGGTGCGCACCGACTCTTCGACCTGGGCCGCGAGTTCACGCGTGGGGGTGAGCACCAGGGCGCGGATGGCCACGCCGCCGAAGCGATTTTTGGCGCGCTCACCCACGCTCAGGCGGTGCAGCATGGGCAAGGTGAAGGCAGCGGTTTTGCCGGTGCCCGTCTGGGCGCCACCGAGCAGGTCGCGCCCAGCCAGCACGGCGGGAATCGCCTCGGTCTGGATGGGGGTGGGGGTTTCGTAGCCGTGCTCGCGCACAGCTTGCACGATGGCCGGAGCCAATTTCAGATCGTCGAAGTTCATTGCTTGATGAGGCGCCCTTCCAGGGCGCTGGGGGCATCGGCCACTCCAGTTGCCGCTTCCGTGTGAGGAGCAGCGCCTGGCCAGTCTGGGGCAGATGGATTCAAGAGTTTGGTGGCAACAAATGGTTTGTGCACACCCCAGCAAAGGGCTGGTGTTGAGCCAACTGAAGTGCTCAACAACCCGCATTGTCGCATGCTGGGATAATCTTGGGTTAAGTGCCCATTCGGGCCGCACATTTCTCAGGCAAACACAGCAATGGCTCAATACGTCTTTTCCATGAACAAGGTCGGCAAAATCGTGCCGCCCAAACGCCAGATTCTCAAAGATATCTCGCTCTCATTCTTCCCCGGCGCCAAGATCGGCGTGCTCGGCACCAACGGTTCGGGCAAGTCCACGCTGCTGAAAATCATGGCCGGCATCGACAAGGAAATCGAAGGTGAAGCGATTCCCATGCCGGGCATCCGCATCGGCTACCTGCCCCAGGAACCCAAGCTGGACCCCGAGCAGACCGTGCGTGAAGCCGTTGAGGCCAGTATGAGCGGCGTGCGCGCCGCACAAAAACGCCTGGACGAGGTTTATGCGGCCTACGCCGAAGAAGACGCCGACTTTGACGCCCTGGCGGCTGAACAGGCCCAGCTTGAAGCCATCATTTCCACCGCCGGCACCGACAGCGAGCACCAGCTCGAAATTGCTGCTGACGCGCTGCGCCTGCCGCCCTGGGAAGCCAAGGTCGGCCTGCTCTCCGGCGGTGAAAAGCGCCGTGTGGCGCTGTGCTGCATGCTGCTGTCCAAGCCCGACATGCTGTTGCTCGACGAACCCACCAACCACTTGGACGCCGAATCGGTGGAGTGGCTGGAGCAGTTCTTGAAGCGTTTCCCGGGCACCGTGGTCGCCATCACCCATGACCGCTACTTCCTGGACAACGCCGCCGAGTGGATTCTGGAACTCGACCGCGGTCACGGCATTCCCTACAAGGGCAACTACTCCACCTGGCTGGAGCAGAAAGAAGCCCGCCTGGAGCAGGAGCAGCGCACCGAAGACGCGCGCACCAAGGCCATGAAGAAGGAACTGGAGTGGGTGCGCCAGAACCCCAAGGGCCGCCAGGCCAAGAGCAAGGCGCGTCTGGCCCGCTTTGAAGAGCTGAGCGACGTCGACTACCAGAAGCGCAATGAAACCAACGAGATCTTCATTCCCGTAGCTGAGCGCCTGGGCAATGAGGTGTTCGAGTTCAAGAACGTCAGCAAGAGCTTCGGTGACCGCTTGTTGATTGATAACCTGAGCTTCCAGATCCCGGCGGGTGCCATCGTCGGCATCATCGGCCCCAACGGCGCCGGCAAGTCCACGCTGTTCAAGTTGATCAGCGGCAAAGAGCAGCCCGACAGCGGCGAAGTGAAGATCGGCCAGACCGTGAAAATGGCCGTGGTGGACCAGAGTCGCGACGACCTGGCGAACGAAAAGACCGTGTGGGAAGACATCTCGGGCGGCCTTGACATGATCACCGTGGGCAAGTTCCAGATGCCCAGCCGCGCCTATTGCGGCCGCTTCAATTTCTCGGGTGGTGACCAGCAAAAACGCGTGGGCAGCCTCTCAGGCGGTGAACGCGGGCGCTTGCACTTGGCCAAGACCCTGGCCGAAGGCGGCAACGTGCTGCTGCTGGACGAACCCTCGAACGACCTGGACGTGGAAACCCTGCGCGCGCTGGAAGACGCTTTGCTGGAATTCGCCGGTTGCGCGCTGGTGATCAGCCATGATCGCTGGTTCCTCGATCGTATTGCCACCCACATCCTGGCCGCCGAAGGCGACAGCCAGTGGGTGTTCTTCAACGGCAACTACCAGGAATACGAAGCCGACAAGAAGAAGCGCCTGGGCGAAGAGGGCGCCAAGCCGAAGCGGTTCCGCTACAAAGCCTTGGGGTGATGACGCCCCCCGCGCCGCGCCTGCGGCGCGTCACCCCCCCACTGGGGGGCAATGCCTGCGGGCCGGCGGAGCCGGACCCGCGGCACTCCCGGTTTGACTCCCCTTCTTTCGATGGACGCTATTTCTGATGACCGACGAGCAAGTTCTAGCCGACACCCGCCACTGGATCGAGAAGGCCGTGATTGGCTTGAACCTGTGTCCGTTTGCGCGTTCGGTCTATGTGAAAAACCAGGTGCGCATCGTGGTGAGTGCGGCGCGGCATCTGGATGCGTTCCTGGATGAGCTGGATCGGGAGCTGGACTTGCTGCAGGCCACGCCGGCCGACGATATTGACACCACGCTGCTGGTGCATCCCACGCTGTTTCCGGATTTCGAGGTGTTCAACGATTTTCAGAACGTGGTGGACGACGTGGTCGCCGAGCATGAGCTGGACGGTGTGATCCAGGTCGCCAGTTTTCACCCGCAGTTTCAGTTTGAAGGCACCACGCCGGACGACGTGACCAACTGCACCAACCGCGCGCCTTATCCCACGCTGCACTTGCTGCGCGAGGACAGCGTGGAGCGGGCTGTGGCGTCTGATGCGGGTGATGCCGAGCAGATTGTCGAGCGCAATTTGCAGACCTTGCGCTCTCTCGGTGCCGCAGGCTGGCAAGCGTTGTTCCAGAAGCCGGACGCTGGACAACCGCCCGCCGGTTGATTTGGCCCGGTGTTGTCTTCACGCCCCGCCCGCTTGCCGGAGAGGGCTGGGGTGAGGGGCCTCTGACCTCACAGAGCCGGATCAACAAGGTACGGTCCGGGCTGCAGCCCCACCCGGGCACATCAAAACCCGGTTTAGATCAACAGATTTCTTTTTGCATCGGCGGCCCGGCTTGCCAGGTTTGCTGCCTCAGTTCACGTTGCGCAAGAGTTTCTTGCGCACCAGATGAATGTTATTGCGCAAGGCGTAGAGCTCATCGGTGTAGGACAGGGGTACCACGATCTTTTCGACTTTCCGCTCCATGGTGTCGAGTTGGTCGATCAGCTCCTGCACAGGGGTCGCGGTGTCGTCGTTGAGACTTTCATGGCGCTGTTCTATGTCGCGCAGTTCCGCGTACCAGCGGAACACACGCGAACGGATGCGGAAGGTGTAGAGCGGCGGCACGATGCGCGAGAGGGGCAGGGCCAAGGCAATGATCAGGCCCATCGCCAGCCACATGCGTTCGATCAGGTTGGCGATCCAGAACGGCAGGTAGCGCTGCAGAAATGGGGGGCCGCTTTTGATCGCGCGCACCGCCTCGGGCGATATCGGCACCTCGCTGTGTTCCAGGCTGGGGTATTCGCGAGCCCGACTGAACCAGCCGGGGCGGCCATGCAGCCCGGTGGCCGTCTGAGCGAACAGCTGCAGGATGGCGGGGTGGGTCTTGGCGCTGGCAAGCAGACTGGTGGTGGAGGCCACCAGGCGTACATCGCGAGTCGGAATGTCTGCGGCCAGATCGACCACGCCTTGTGGCATGACGACCGGGGTGAGGTAGCCAAAGCGGCGGGAATAGGCTTCGCTCTGGGCAAAATCCATCAACTTGATGCCCGGGGTTTGCAGCAGCATTTGCACCATGAGCGACTCGGGCGCAGAGGCAAATACCAGAGCGTCCAGATCGCCGTTGAGAAACGCCACCGTGGCGGGGGTTTGCTCCAGTTCGCTGAGCTTGAGCTGGCCGGCGTCGATGCGGTTGACGTCGAGCAAGGTGCTGAACAGTCTGGGTACGCCACTGCCCGGCGTGCCCACGTTGACGCGCCAGCCCCGCAGTTCGGCCAGGTTGGCCACGGTAGACATGCTGTTGAGCCGCTGAGCCGCGTCTTCTCGGTAGAACAGCCATAGGGGTTCCACAAACAGGCTGCCCAGCGAGACAATGGATTCTTCGTCGTCGTAGCCGATGTCGGCAGTACCGCCCTGCACGAAACCCAGGTCGGCCTGGCCTGAACGCAGCAACTCAAGGTTGGCCGACGAGCCCTCTGAGGGCATCAGTTCCACCGTGATGCCGTAGCGCCTCAGCGCCTCGGCGTAGCGCTTGCCGAACTCGTCGTAAGCGCTCTGATCCGGTCCGGTGGCCAGCACCACGCGCTGGGGTGGGTTGGGGTCGAGCCACCAGTAGGTGAGAGCGAGCAGGGCGGCGGTGAGCAGGGCCACCGGGCCGATGGACACCACGAGGTCGCGCAGCGACAGCAAGGTGTAACGTATGTTTTGGGGCATGTTGCTACGTTAGCACGCCTCTTGCAGGCCAAATGTCCGCTGCCTTCCATTCCCTGAGCAGGAGAGGATCCGGGTGGCCTGGCGATCAGCCCGGCCTTGCCTCACGGCAGGGGCTGAATGTCCACCACGGTGTAGCTGCCGTTGACTTTATCGGCCGTGAAGCGCACGCGGTCCCCTGCTTTCAGGTTGCCCAGGAGGGCTTTGTCCCGCAGCTGAAAAACCATGGTCATGGGGGGCATGTCCAGGTTTTTAATGTCGCCGTGTTTCAGGCTGATCTTGCCTGCGGCGGCATCCACGCGGCGCACCTCGGCTTCAGCCCACGGCAGGCTGTTTCTGGCTGGTTCGGTTGCGGCGGCCGCCGCCGCCGCAGTGGGCATTGTGGGTGCGCCATGGGCGTGGTCGTGCGTCTGGGCAAAGGTCAGTCCGCTGCCGAGCAGCAGGGCCAGCAGGGCCAACAGGGCGGCGGGGTGGCCGTACTTGGGGGCCAGGGTTGCTTTCGGTAAGTTCATGGGGAGGCTTGCTTTTTTGATGGGGTGAGGGCAGCCCGATCAGCTGCGGAAATAAGACTGGTACACGCGGCCGCTGCCATCGGGCAGCACCAGCACCACGTCGTAGGGGTCTTTGCGGCTGCCGTATTCCGGGCCGTCCATGCCCGGGCTGCCGACGGGCATACCGGGCACGGACAGGCCAATGGCCTTGGGCTTTTCGGCCAGCAGGCGGCGAATTTCGCGCGCGTTCACATGGCCTTCTATGACATAGCCGCCAATGAGACCCGTGTGGCACGAGCCATATTTGTCGGGCAGTCCCAGGCGCTTGCGCACCGCAGTGTTGCCGGTGTCAAAGGTCTGTACCTGAAAGCCGTCGCGCTTGAGGTATTCCACCCAGTCGTTGCAGCAGCCGCAGTTGGGGTCTTTCCAGACCTGGAGCACCGGCAGGGTCGGGGTGGTTTGGGCTGTAACGAGTGTGGGTAGCAGGGTCAGAACGGCCAGCGCGGGCGAGGCGCGTAACAAGGAACGTCGTTGCATGGTGTTTCTCCGGTTGAAGCGGGTTGGGTTCAGGCTGGGCGCACGCGGACGGTGCCGCGCATACCGGCTTCAAAGTGGCCGGGAATGAGGCAGGCAAATTCAAAGTCGCCAGCGCGGTTGAAGGTCCAGACGATGTCGCCCCGTTTACCCGGCGAAACATGGGCCATGTAGGGCTCTTCGTGTTCCATGCCAGGGTGTTTTTTCATCATCTCGGCGTGCGCGGCCAGTTCCTCGCGGGTGCCGATGACGATTTCATGCATCACCCGGCCACGGTTGACGGCGCGCAGTCGAAGCGTTTCGCCCTCGCGCACCTCCAGGTGGCTGGGTGTGAATTTCATGTCATCGGTCATGCGAATCTCGACGGTGCGCTTGGCTTCTCGGTCCTCGGCGGCGATACCCCAAGGTTTTTGTTCCTTCACGACCGGGCCGGCTTTGGTGTGACCGTCGTGCTGTTCGCCATGGGCTTGTGCAGTGGCGGGGAACCAGGCCGTGGCTGACGCCAGGGGCACCAAGGGAAGGCCGATGAGCAGTTGTTGAAAGCGGCGACGTGTGTTCGCGGGGGTGTCCATCTGTTGGGTTCCTGTTGGGTGCTGGTTCAGTGGTGTCCACCGTGACCTTGCGGCTTGCGTGCCGTGGCGCTGGGTGCGGTTGGCGGTTGCGGGGCCGAGCCTGCGGGCGGTGACGCCTGCGCGGTGGGCGTGGCCACCTCGCGGGCCCGGGTGCCCGGTGGCTGCTGGTACCAGCCGGGGTCGGTGTAGTCGCCCGGTTTCTGGTCGGCGCGCACCTTGAGCGTGGTGAACATGCCGCCCATGCCAATGGGGCCATAAGGGCCGGTGCCGCTCATCATGGGGAAGGTGTTGTGGGGCAGTTCCATCTCCATCTCTTTCATGTCGGCCATGCCGCGCTCGCCCATGACCATGTAGTCGGGCACAGCCTTCTGCAAGCCTTTGACCAGGCCCCGGTGGTCGGCGCCGATCATGGTAGGCACGCCGTGGCCCATGGCGCCCATGGTGTGGTGGCTCTTGTGGCAGTGCATGGCCCAGTCGCCGGGTTCATCGGCCAAAAATTCGATTTGCCGCATCTGGCCGACGGCCACATCGGTGGTCACCTCGGGCCAGCGCGCGGTTTTGGGCACCGGGCCGCCGTCGGTGCCCGTGACTTCAAATTCAATACCGTGGATGTGCACCGGGTGGTTGGTCATGGTGAGGTTGCCCACGCGCACCCGCACCCGGTCGCCCAGGCGGGCCACCAGCGGGCTCAGGCCGGGAAACACGCGGCTGTTGAAGCTCCAGATATTGAAGTCCAGCATGGTGTTGACCTGCGGCGTCATGCTGCCGGGCTCCACGTCAAAGGCATTGAGCAGGAAGCAGTAGTCGCGCTGCACCTCGTCAATGAGCGGGTGTTTCTGCTTCGGGTGCGTGACCCAGAAGCCCATCATGCCCATCGCCATTTGTGTCATTTCGTCGGCGTGCGGGTGGTACATGAAGGTGCCGGGTCGCCGCGCTTCAAATTCATACACAAAGGTTTTGCCGGCCGGTATGTAGGGCTGGTTGAGGCCGCTCACACCGTCCATGCCGTTGGGCAGGCGCTGGCCGTGCCAGTGGATGGTGGTGGGCTCGGGCAGGCGGTTGGTGACATAAATGCGCACCTTGTCACCTTCCACCACTTCAATGGTGGGGCCGGGGCTCTGGCCGTTGTAGCCCCACATGTTGACCAGAAAGCCCGGTGCCATTTCGCGCACCACCGGTTCGGCCACCAGGTGAAATTCTTTCACGCCCTTGTTCATGCGCCAGGGCAGGGTCCAGCCGTTGAGTGTGACCACCGGGTTGTAGGGACGGCCGGCCCCGGTCACGCCGGGGGGCGTCCAGGGGGCTGCGGTGTCGGCGCTGGTTTGCTGCACCACCTCGGGCAGCGCGGCCAGTGCCACGCGGCTCACGCTGGCTGCGGCCACGGCGGTGAGCGCAGCGCCGGCGAAGAAGTGGCGTCGGTTCATGGCTTGTGTCATGGTCAGTGTCCTTTGGGTGTGGTGCTGGCGCCGGCGCCAAGAGCAGACGAGGTGCCGGGACTCTGGTAGTCGCCACCGGCGAGCAGGGCTTGCCAGGCGGTGTGGGCGAGCCAGAAGTCGCGGCGGGCCTGGTGTGCCGCGTCGAGCGACGCCAGACGCTCGCGGGCTTGGGCCAGCAGGTCCCAGGTGCTTTGAAACATGCCGTTGTAGCGCAGCAGGGTTTCCTGTTCCAGCGTGGTTTGAAGCGGGTTGACCACGTCTTGCGCGTGTCGCGCGCTGGCATGTTGGGCTTGCAGTTGCGCCCAGGCCTCGCGCGCCATCGACCGGCGCTCGGCAGCCGCCTGCAGCAGGGTGGACTCGGCGCGCACCGCGCGTTCCAGTGCGTGGTCTCGCAGCAGTGGCAAGTTGTCGATCTGTACTGGAGCCCAGGGGGCTTCCCGGCCTGTTGCGGGGGCGGTTTGGATGGCCTGGTCGACCGCTGCGTACCACGCGGCCAGCCGCTGGGGGGGCACAGCCGCGAGTGCGCGGCGCGCTTCGGTGAGTTGCCAGGCGAGGGTGGGGTGGCCGCGCAGTGCAGCGCCTTCCACCTCGGCGGGGCCGATACCGGGGCCAGGGGTGACCTGCTCAGGCAATGCCGGCAAAGTGGGCGGCAAGCGCTGCAGCAGGGCTGCCATGGCCGCACCGTCCCATTGACCCAGCAGGCGGGCGAGTTGTTCGTCGGCGCTGGTTTTCGCTCGCTGGGCCCGCGCTGCGGCCTGGTGGGCCGCGGCTTCTTGCACCTGTTCGCGCAGCAGTTTGGCCTGGCTCCAGTTGCCGGCCAGCACCATGCGCTGGCCCAGCGCCACGCCGGTTTTCGCTGCAGACAGCGCATCGATCATCAGGCGCAGGCTGTGGCGGGCGGTGACGGCCTCCACCCAGGCGTTGTGCACGGTTTGCACATGGGCCACGTAAGCCCGCTGCACTTCGGCCCGCTCAGGCGCGCTCATGTCCGCGTGGGCCAGCAGGGCCGGGCGGTGGCGCAGGGAGATGCGCAAGGCCTCTGCAACGTCGAGCGCAGGTGCGGTGGACTCCGGTGCCTGGGCGGGCGGGGCGGTGCCCGGATTTTGGGCCTCCCAACGAAGGATGTCGATGTGGCCACGGGGGAACTCGGCCACACGCTGGTTGGCCTGTTGCCAGATGGCCCGTGCGCGCTCAATGTCGGTGGGCAATTCCAGTGGCTGGGCGGGCACCGCGGCTGGCAGCATGGGTACGGCGCTGTCGGTCGTTGGCGTGGCCGGATCGCCGGCACGCAGGGCCGCCGGTGGCTGGGCCAGCGCCGGCGCCGCACACAGCAGGGCAGCCAACCAAAGGGGGGTTAACGGCGGCAGCCTCAGCGATGGCCGTCGAGGGATGCCGACGGGTGTGCGGGTGGGTACATGGCGTCTAAAAACAGGCATAGAGATCTCCTGGCGGTATAAACCAGCGCCCGCTGCGCGAGCCTGTCGGGGCTGCGGCGGACGCACCTTGGGCGTGCATGCTCAGGAAATGGGTGGCTTGATGCCTTGTTGCGGCGCCACGCTGGCAAAGCGTTCGGCAAGTGGTGCCAGCAGGGTATGCGTTTGAGCCGTTGCAACGGCGCCGAACGACCCCACTACCAGTGCGGTGCCATTGCACACGTCACAGGCACTGTGCTGGTGATGATCTTGACCTGGCTGCGGGACTTTGGCAGGGTGGGCGTCCATCCCATGTGCCGCATGGTCCATCCCCTGCCCGTTTTCCATGCTGGTGGTCAGTAGGGTGGCAGGGCCTGTGCAGTCCAGGTGCCCACTGGTGGCTGCAGCGGTGACAGCAGGGTGCTCCAGCATGGCCACCGCCATGGCGTCGCCCACCCAGGCGCGCAGAGGCAGCAGGGCAATGATGAGGGCGAGCAGCAAATGGCGCATAAGGTTGAATGATAAGGGCGCCTGTAAAAAGTTCAGATCCTCCGTCTTCAAGCTTCAACCTGGATACCGCCTGTTCGGAGAGGTCCCGATCTTCGATCTGGCGTGCTGGCTGTTGTGTCTGGTCGGGCTGTTCTAAAGAGCTCAGGCGCCGCGCGCGCCGCTTCACGCCCAGGCCCGCTCGATGGGTTGCACGACCAACTGCACGGCTCCACAGTCGGAAGATCTGTTTCATTGCTTGGAGCGCTCATCGGAGTGTTCTGCTGGAGGTGCCCTCATGAAGTCGACCCAATAGCCTGCAAAAAATAACTCGGAACCTCGGCATCCCGATGGACAGCACATCGCCTAGACTGCAATCAACAATAAACCACAGGGAGAAATCATCATGTTGCGCGTCGACGAAATGAGGTGCGGCCCGAGCGGCCAGGCAAACTGGGTACGGGAAGCCGACCAGGGTTTTGGATCTGGTCAACTGTTGCGGGTTCTGGACGAAATCGACTACGGCATTCTGGTCGTTGATTCAAAACGGCAGATCGAGCAGGCCAACCACCTCGCACGCCACGAATTGCTTGGGAAGAAGGCCATCGTCTCACAGGGCAATGTGCTCATGGGCATGACCAATGCGCTTACGCAACAGATCCAGGTCGCGATCGAACACGCCTGCCGCGGGCAGCGGCGTCTTGCGCTGCTCAAATACGAAGGGCGCGAACTGCCCGCCGCTTTCATCCCATTGAGTCACCCGCTGGAGAATGACACCCTTTCGGTGCTGGTGCTGCTGTCCCGGCAAAAAGTCTGCGACAACTTGGCTGTGCGCATGTTTGCCCGCGCCCAAGGCCTGAGCCCCACTGAGGAGACTGTGATGATCGGTCTCTGCCGTGGCCTGGCGGTGCCCGAAATCGCCACGGAAAACGGGGTGGCTCCGTCCACAGTGCGGAGTCAGGTGAAATCGCTGCGCGAAAAAACGGGCTGCTCCAGCATTCGCCAACTCCTGTGTCGCGTGAACCGCCTGCCGCCGGTGGTCCCTGCGTTGCGCATGGGCACCACGATGCCACGGAATGTCACGGCGTTTTCCCACCCCTAACACGGGCTGCTCTCCACGACAGCTATCCGTGACCCTTACCAGCCTACCCGCCGTCTTGGAGCTTTGGACGCGCCAGGGTCACCGCGTCGCCACCGGCGTGGGAATTGCTGATGCTGGAGGGCGAGACCGGGGAGACTCTATCTGTCTCGCCTGGCCGGGCCACCTGCATTGGCCTATGGCCGACGATACAGACAAAGGCCTGCGCTTGGCCTGCTGCCACACTGGAAAATATGGGCGGTGTGAGCCTCGACGGCCGGCTTGGTTATCCAGTGTTGCAGCTGTAGAAGCCACTTGCCGCTCGCTGGCCTTCCACACCCGACCCTCAGTTTGCTGTGGCTTCCTGGGTATGTCACCTCATGGAACATCTTGTCATGGAAAGCACCCATGACCTGGTGCTGAATGATGGATGTGGCTGCCAATTGATTTTGCTGACAAATGCCTGCACCCCCGGATGATCAAGACCGCTTGGCCCGAAGCTTCATGCAGGCTGATGAGGGAAGGTGGTGGGGGCATGATGCCTCGCTCGCAGGGGCGGGCGTGCAGGGTCTCTGGGGGCTCATGGAACAGCTGCGCCTCCAGACCAGTTGCATCCGGTGAAGACGGATGCTGTTCGGCCTTGCCGCATGGCTCCAGGCTCTCCTGCCCCCATTACTGCGCCGCACCCATTGCCAGGGTGTGGTGGGTGCCCGCTGCATCAAACAAAAAAGAGCCGACTTGCGTCGGCTCTTTTGTCGCTTCAAACCTTGGCCATGAGCCCAGGACTTATGCCTCTGATCACTTCAGGTGTTCGTTGATCATCTTGGTCATTTCGAACATCGAAGCTTGAGCCTTCTTGAAAATTTCCTTCAGTTTGGCGTCGGCGTTGATCATGCGACGGTTGACGGCGTCTTGCAGGTTGTGCTTTTTGATGTAAGCCCAGACCTGCTTGGTCACCTCGGTGCGCGGCAGCGGGGTTGCGCCCACAATGGCCGCCAGTGCAGCACTGGGGGTCATCGCCTTCATGAAAGCTGCGTTGGGTGCGCGCTTCTTGGCGGGTGCAGCAGCCTTCTTGGCCGGAGCTGCCTTTTTCGCCGGAGCCGCAGCTGCTTTGGCGGGTGCAGCTTTCTTTGCCGGTGCAGCAGCCTTCTTGGCCGGAGCAGCAGCCTTCTTGGCCGGAGCTGCCTTTTTCGCCGGAGCCGCAGCTGCTTTGGCAGGTGCAGCTTTCTTTGCCGGTGCAGCAGCCGTTTTGGCGGGAGCCGCTTTTTTCGCGGGAGCTTTTTTCGCAGTTGCCATGGTTGTCTTTCCTTCTAGAAGTGGAATATTCGCCAGTGCAAAAACGCGCTCTCACACCGGTGTCTCGGATGCTAATGGAGATGTATCGCCATTCCAAGGTGGAGAACGCTGTTTTTTGCAGTTTTTCATAGCAAGTACGCGGCCGATTGGATGGGAAAACAACAACTTTTGCCTCTGCTGCTACGAGCAGTCCCTTGAGACCGTTGCACATGCTCAAAATCACGTCATCACCATTCTCCAATTGCCCAAGAGTTTTGCCATGTCCACGACCTCTGATTCAACCCCTGCTTTCGCCACCTGCGATCTTTGCGACCTTCACAAAAACGACAACACTGGCGCATTTCGGGTGCTGCCACCGGTGTTTCGAGACTTCGGCGCCCTGCACCGTTTTGCGGGTACCGTGGTGACGGTCAAATGTTTTGAAGACAACACTTTGGTGAAGGCTGCCGTAGACAGTCCTGGCGAAGGCCGTGTGCTGGTAGTCGACGGCGGTTCTTCCCTGCGCCGCGCCCTGGTAGGCGGTAACCTGGGCGCTGCTGCTGCGCGCAACGGCTGGGCTGGCGTGGTGGTAAACGGTTGCGTGCGCGATGTGGCTGAACTGGCGCTGTGCCAGACCGGCATTCGTGCATTGGCGCCCATGCCGCTGCCGACCGAAAAGCGCAACGAAGGCCAGCGCGATGTGGCGGTGCAGATTCAAGGCGTCTGGGTTCGGCCTGGAGACTGGCTGTATGCCGATGAGGACGGCATTGTGGTGTCCGCCACGGCTTTGCATGACTGAGGAGCCGGGTGATCCGCGCGATCGCCCGCATTGCCTGCCCCGAAGCCGAGCCTCTCAGCGCTGGCAAGGGGCCCTTAGACGTTCAGACCCTTGTAAAGCATGTAAGCCGCGAGCACATACAAAATGCTTGCAAAAACCCGCTTGAGACTCTTGACTGGCAGGGCGTGGGCCGCTTTCACGCCCCAAGGCGCCATGATCACACTGGCAGTGGCGATGACGACCAAGGCTGGTACAAAAATGTAGCCTACCGAACCGGCGGGCAAGCCTGTCACGCCCTGGCCGGCCACGACATAGCCCAGTGCGTTGGCCAGCGCGATGGGGAAGCCCAGGGCCGCACTGGTGGCCACGGCATTGTGAATGGCGACGTTGCACCAGGTCATGAAGGGAACGCTCACAAACCCGCCGCCCGCGCCCACCAGGCCCGACAGAAAACCGATGACACTGCCTGCACCCAGTTGCCCGGCAGTACCCGGCAGGGTGCGGGTCGGCTTGGGTTTTTTGTCGAGCAGCATCTGGGTGGCCGAGAAGCTCACGAACGCTGCAAAAAACAAAGCCAGCCAGGTGCCTTTGAGCAAGGCAAAAACACCCATGCTGGCCAGCACCGAGCCCAGCACAATGCCAGGCGTCAGCCGCTTGACAATGTCCCAGCGCACCGAGCCGCGCTTGTGGTGGGCACGGACACTGGAGACGGAGGTGAAGATGATGGTGGCCATGGAGGTGGCGATGGCCATCTTGACCGAGAGATCTGGCGCGACGCCACGGCCGCTGAGAATGATGGTGATGAAGGGCACCATGAGCATGCCACCGCCAATGCCCAGCAGCCCTGCCAGAAAGCCGGTGCACAGGCCCAACAACACCAGTTGGGCGATCAGCAAAGGGTCAAGCAGCATGGGGGATCGGTGAAAGACACGCTCAACTTTCGCCGCCGAACGCTCAACCTGAGGAATAGGGTGTCTGCAAGTGCCGCCGGACCGGCATCCTGAACCGGGGTTCAGGTGGGCAAGGGCAGCGTGACTTCGGGTTCATCTGACGCGAGATGCTCACACCCGCCACGCAATGTACCAAGCCCGGGCTCTATGAGCATTGGTTCAAGGAAATATAAAGCCCGGCGCGCACTGCAGACAGGTCAAATTGTAGGCCCTGAACGCGGCTTGTGCGGTTTGCGGACAGATAAAAAAGAAGGGTCAAACAACCCTTGTTCACGGCGCCGGGTGTTCGGTGCAACGGGCAAGCGTCAAATCAGCTGGCCGTCGCTGCCCAGGGTCTGGTCGAGCCGCCGCATGAGATCGTCCAGGCGGGTCTGGGTGTGCGGTGAGGCTTCGTTGGAGGAGCCGTTGATCGTGGTTCCGTTGCTCGGTGTGGCGGCTGGTGCCTGGGCGCTGGCGGCTTCTTTTTGCGACAACTCAAACGCCAGGTTGAGCGAGGCCAGCACCGCAATACGGTCGCGCGCTTTCACTTTGCCTGCGTCGCGTATGCGGCACATGGCGGTGTCTACACGCTCCACCGCATCCAGTAGGGCAGATTCACCGCCCACCGGGCAAGCCAGCAAGTAGCTCTGACCCATGATCTGCACTTCGATCTGTTTGCTCGCGGGCTTGTTCATGCGCTGTCCTTGCTGGGGGTGTCTGCGGAGGTGTGACCCGCTCTGGCAGGCGGTTGAGGCAGGCGGTCCAGCAGCGCATCGATGCGGGCGCGGGCTGCGTTCAGGCGCGACTTGAGCGAGTCGCGCTCGGCCTGCAAAGCCTGCACCTGCTCGTGCAGCAGGGTATTGGTGCGTTGCAGTTCTTCATGGCGCAGCAGCAAGCGCTCTACGCGCTCGGTGATCTGGTCAAGGTGCTTGGGGTCTGCCATGGTCTCGGTGGGAAGTTCTCACATTGTAGGGTTGTCGCAAGTTCCAACGCTTTAGAATGCTCGCTGTTGGTGCTCGCGGTGTGGTTCACATGCCGCAGTTCAACGGGAAGCTGGAGGGAAAGTTCACACGAACCGACCTAACCTGCGCTGCCCCCGCAACGGTAAGCAGACGAGAACCCTGAAGCCATTTCAGGCGACTCCGCTTTCATCTCACAACCACTGGGCGCTGCCAAGCGCCTGGGAAGGTGATGAAGGTCGCTCTGCCAGCCCGGATACCGGCCAACGAGGTGGCGGTGCGTCTGAAAAGGACGCAGCGCCGTGACGCTCATGCACCGTCGGGGAAGGCGGTGACGGCACATCCGTTGTTGTTTATTTTCATGAAAAATCGTAACTTGCGCGCGCCCCTGGCCGCGTTGCCGCTGGCTGTTCTGGCCACGTTCTCTTCCCACGCCCAAACCGTTGTTGCAACCGACCTGCCCGAGACGGTGGTGACGGCCACGCGTGTTCAGCAACCCATCACCGATGTGGTCGCAGACGTCACGATCATTGATCGTGGGCGGCTCCAGCAGTCAGGTATGCAATCTTTGGTTGATGTGCTCGCGAACGTACCCGGTGTCCAGATCACTGCCAACGGAAGTTATCGCTCCAACTCAGGTGTGTTTTTGCGCGGTGCTTCCACTTCACAAACCGTCCTCCTGATCAACGGTGTTCGAGTGGGATCGGCCACGTCGGGTGGTTATTCGCTTCAAAATCTGCCGCTGGACCGCATTGAGCGAGTCGAGGTGTTGCGTGGCGCAGCTGCCGCCCTTTATGGGCCCGATGCGGTGGGTGGCGTAATCCAGGTATTCACGCGTGAACCGCAAGAAGGTGTGCAGCGGTCTGCTTCAGTGGGCGCCGGCAGCGATGGGCAACGCAAACTCGGCGCGTCGTTGCAGGGCCAAACGGGTGCATGGGGCTACAGCCTTGGTGCTAGCCATGAAAAAGCCAACGGACTCAACGTCAAAATTCCGGGTGCGTTCGGATTCAACGCCGACATCGACGGCTTTGAGTACACGAGTGCAGATGCGAGCCTGAAGTATCAAATCAATCGCCAGCACACAGTTTCCTTAAGCCTGTTGCTGAGTGAAGGCGAGTACGACTTTGACGGTGCACCTTCGCCCAACCCGCTAGGCTTGAGTGCGACCACCGCCCGCGCGGTGGCTGTGCCGGAGTTGAAGCAGCAGGTGTTGAAATGGTCTGGTCAGTGGACGGAAGATTGGTCCACCGTTTTGACCTTTGGTCGCTCGACGGATGTGTCCGTCAGCCGCTATTTTCGGCAGGCTGACGGCGCGACTGCCGGGGAGAGTAGGTTCAATACGCAGCGCAATGAGGTTGTCTGGCAAAACGATATTGTTCTCGGCACAGACATGTTGACATTGGTGGCCGAGCAGCGCGAGGATGCTGTGGATAGCAGCACCGCATACACCGTCTCGCAACGCAAAGTGCGCGGGATGGTGGCAGCCTATGCGCTCAAGCGCGATACCTGGGACGCTCTCGCCACGGTTCGACGAGACCAGAATTCCCAGTTCGGCAGTTTCAATACTTGGGCTTTGTCAGGAGGGTACAGGCTGAACGGGCAGCTGAGGTTGGTGGGCAGTATGGGCACGACCTTTCAGGCGCCAACCTTCAATCAGCTTTACTGGCCGTGCGCCAACCCTTGTACATCCAGTAGTTTCCGTGGGAACCCAGACCTGGCTCCGCAGCGGGGTCGCGCCAGAGAGATCGGTTTGAAATACCGCGAAGGCAGCACGCAAGCCAGCGCGGTGATCTATCAGAATAATGTGGAAGGATTTATCACGCCCGCCACGAATGTGCAGTCCGATCTTGCGGTGCTCAAAGGCGTCACCTTGTCGGTAGATCAGTCCTGGGGTCCGACCGAATTGTCGGTCTCTTATGACCATGCTGACCCCCGCCTGAAACCCAGCAACGCTCGCGTAACCCGCGTTGCTCGCAATGTGTTGCGCGCGCAAGTCAGCCACCGGCATGGGGCTTGGAAACCGCATGCAGAAGTTCAGCTTTCAAGCAACCGTGAAGACACCCAATTCCCCGGCCGCGTCACTTTGCCGGGTTATGGTCTATTGAACGTGGGCACCAGCTACCAACTCAGCAAAACACTGAGCGTTCAAGCGTACCTAAACAACCTCACGGATAAAAGCTATTCCCTCGCCAACGGATTCACCACGCCGGGGCGCAATTTCTTCGTGTCGCTGAATTGGCGCGATTGATGACTGCGATGTCTCCCGTCTGCCCCGCCATCCTCATCGCCGCCCCAGCCTCCGGGCAAGGCAAGACCACCGTCACCGCTGCGCTGGCACGCCTGCATGCGCGCGCCGGCTTGCGGGTGCGGGCGTTCAAATGCGGACCCGACTTTCTGGATCCGATGTGGCTGGAGCTGGCCACGGGCCAGCCGGTGCACAACATGGATCTGTGGATGACCGGAGAGGCCGATGTGCGGGCACGCCTGCACGCCGCTGCGCAGGATGCCGACCTGATCATCATCGAAGGGGTCATGGGCCTGTTTGATGGCGAGCCGAGTGCGGCGGATCTGGCGCGGCGGTTCGGGTTGCCCGTGTTGGCGGTGATCGATGCGTCGGCCATGGCGGGCACGTTTGGCGCGCTGGCGTTTGGCTTGCAGCACTACCGCCCGGGCCTGCCTTGGGCCGGGGTGCTGGCCAACCGCGTGGCCAGCGAGCGGCATGCGCAAATGCTGCAGGCCGCGCTGCCCGCCGGTGATGCGGGTGCGCCGTCCACCTGGCTGGGCGCCGTGATGCGTGACGCTGCTTTCACGCTGCCTGAACGCCACTTGGGCCTGACGGTGGCCAGCGAGCTGCCCGATGCGCTTGCCCGGCTGGATGCCGCGGCCGACGCTTTGCTGGGTACGCCGCTGGGCCAGATGGACCGGACGGCGCTCGCCCGCTGGGCGGTCGAATTTGAACCACCGCCAGAGGTGCCGCCTGTGGCGCCACTGCTGGCCGGCAAAACGGTGGCCGTGGCGCGCGATGCGGCGTTCTGCTTCATCTACGCTGCCAACCTGGACACGTTGCGTGCGCTGGGTGCGCAGGTGGTATTTTTCTCTCCGCTGGCCAACGAACCTGTGCCCGACTGCGACGCGGTGTGGTTGCCCGGGGGTTACCCCGAGCTGCACGCCGATACCTTGTCGGCGGCGCACACGAGCCGCGACAGCCTGGCGGCCCATGTGGGCGCGGGGCGCCCGGTGTGGGCCGAGTGTGGCGGCATGATGGTGCTGTTTGACGCCATCGTGGACCAGCAGGGCCAAAGCCATTCGGTATGGGGTTTGCTGCCCGGGGTGGTGCGCATGCAGCCTCGGCTGGCTGCCTTGGGTCCGCAAAAGCTGTGCTTGGCCTCGGGCGAACTGCGCGGCCACACGTTCCATTATTCGCGCTGCGAAACGGCCCTGGTGCCGGTGCTGCACACGGCGTCAGCGCGAGGTGGCGCGGTGGGCCCGGGCGAGGCGCTGTACCAGCGTGGCTCTCTGCGCGCCAGCTACTTCCATGTCTGGCTGGCGTCCAGCCCGGCCGCCGCTGCGGCCTTGTTTTTACCGGAGGCTTTGTCGTGAACCTCGGCCCACAACGCATTGTCTGCCTGACCGAAGAAACCACCGAATGGCTCTACTTGCTGGGGCAAGAGCACCGCATTGTGGGTATCAGTGGCTACACCGTGCGCCCGCGCCGGGCGCGAGACGAAAAACCCAAGGTGAGCGCGTTTCTCACCGCCAAGGTGGACAAAATTTTGGCGCTGCAGCCAGACTGTGTGTTCGGGTTTTCCGACTTGCAGGCCGACATTGCGGCGTCGCTGATACGCGCTGGCGTGCAGGTGACGGTGTTCAACCAGCGCAGCGTGAACGAGATTTTTTCCATGCTGTACCAGGTGGCAGCCATGGTGGGCTGCACCGAGTCGGCGCTGGCCTGGATGGACGCCACGCACCAGCGGCTGGCCGAGATTACCCAAGCGGTGGCGGCCTTGGAAGCGGCGGGCAAGCGCCGCCCACGCGTGTTTTTTGAAGAGTGGGACGAGCCGCACATCAGCGGCATTCGCTGGGTGTCTGAGCTGCTGGGCCTGGCCGGTGGCGACGATGTGTTTCCCGAGCTGGCTGTTGAGTCATTGGGCAAAAACCGCATCATTGCCGACGGCGCCGAGATCGTGCGCCGCAACCCGGACATCATCATCGGTTCGTGGTGCGGCAAGAAGTTTCGCCCGGAAAAAGTGGCGGCCCGCGCGGGCTGGCAGGACGTGGCGGCGGTGAAAACCGGGCAGCTGTTCGAGATCAAGTCGGCCGACATTTTGCAGCCCGGCCCGGCAGCACTCACCGACGGCGTGGCGCAGATGCACCGCATCGTGACGAACTGGATGGCACGATGAACATGGAACGCAGCGAATTCATTCTGGGGGGCCAGAAAAGCGGCAAGTCGCGCCGCGCCGAAATGCTGGCCAGCGCCTGGCTCAACGCCGCGCCCGATCACCGGGCGGTGCTGATCGCCACGGCGCAGCCCTGGGACGACGAGATGCGTGAGCGCATCGCGCGCCACCAGCTGGACCGGGCGCAGCGCGTGCCCGGCATGGCCACGGTGGAAGAGCCCCTGGCGCTGGGTGCGGCCCTGCGCCAGCACAGTGCACCCCACACGCTGGTGGTGGTGGACTGCCTCACACTGTGGCTGACCAACCAGCTCATGCCGGCCGACCCGACCCAGGCGGCCAGCCCAGACGGCCTGCAGGCGGCCTGCCACACTGTGTGTGGCGCCGTGGAGGCGGCGCGCGGGCCGGTGGTGCTGGTGGGCAACGAAATTGGGCTGGGCGTGATCCCGATGGGGCGCGAAGTGCGCGCCTTTGTGGACGCGCTGGGCCAGTTGAACCAGGCGGTGGCGGCTGCGTGTGACCGGGTCACGCTGATGGCGGCGGGCCTGCCGCTGGTGTTGAAAGGTGCAGCATGAAAACGAACCGACTGTTGGGTGTGCTGTGGGTGTTTCTGGCGGGCTGGGCGCTGCTGGTGGGCAGCGTGCACGCGGCCGGGCTGCAGGTGACCGACGACCGGGGTGTGACCGTGCGCTGGGACGCGCCACCGCAGCGCATTGTTTCGCTGTTGCCCTCGCTGACCGAGACGGTGTGTGAGCTGGGCCAGTGCCACCGCCTGGTGGGGGTGGACCGTTACTCGAACTGGCCAGCGGCCATTGCCGCGTTGCCGCGCGTGGGCGGCGGCATTGACCCGAACGTGGAAGCCATCGTGGCCCTGCGGCCCGACGTGGTGTTGCTGGCGCAATCGTCGCGCGTGGTGCAGCGGTTGGAGTCGCTCGGGCTGAAGGTGGTGGCGCTGGAGCCCAAGAGCCATGCCGATGTGCAGCGCGTGCTGGGCAAGGTGGCGCAGGTGGTGGGCGTGGACGCGCAAGCCACCCAGCGCATCTGGCGGAACATTGACGCGGCGGTGTCGGCGGCGGCGCAGTCGCTGCCGGCGCGCGTGAAAAACACCCGTGTGTACTTCGAGGTGAACCGGGCGCCCTATGGTGCGGGCACGTCGTCCTTCATTGGCGAGACGCTGACCCGGCTGGGTGTGCAAAACATCGTGCCTGCCAGCCTGGGGCCGTTTCCCAAGCTCAACCCGGAGTTTGTGGTGCGCGCCAACCCCGATGTGATCATGGTAGGCGACCGCAACTTCGAGGGCATGACGCAGCGCCCGGGCTGGCGCAGTATCCGCGCCGTGCGCGAAGAGCGGCTGTGCGTGTTTCCCAACGACGAGTCTGACGTGTTGGTGCGGCCCGGGCCGCGCATGGCCGAGGCCGCCCGCCTGATGGCGCGTTGCCTGCAGGAAAAAGCGCCGTGAACACCGCCACCTTGCACCCGCCATTGACAGATGCTCGGGCAACTTCTGCGCGCCCGTTGTGGCTGGCGGTGGGCCTGGTGTTGTGCGGCGGCGTGCTGGCGGTGCTGGGGCTGGGCGTGGGCAGCACCGGGCTGGAGGCGGTGTGGAACATGCTGGCCGACCCGGTGGCGGCGCAGATTGTGTGGGAGATCCGTGCGCCACGCACCGTGGGCGCGTTTGCCGCCGGCGCCTTGCTGGGGCTGGCCGGCGCGGTGGCGCAGGGCCTGTTTCGCAACCCCTTGGCCGATCCGTTTTTGCTGGGCAGTGCCTCGGGCGCCTCGCTGGGTGTGGCGCTGGCCCTGGCGGGGCTGGGCGTGTCGCCGTTTGCCACTGGGTGGGTGGTGCGCCTGGGGCTCACCGGCGCGGCTTTTGTGGGGGCGGTGCTGGCGGTGCTGCTCACGCTGGCGCTGGCGCGTGGGGTGCAGCACACGCTGCGGCTGCTGCTGGCCGGCGTGGTGGTCGGGGTGGTACTCGGTGCGCTTACCTCGCTGGTCACGCTCACCACGCCCGATATCTTGCAGGCCATGCAGGCCTTCATGTTGGGCTCTACCGGGTTTGTGGGCTGGGCGTCTTGCGCGTTGATGGCCGGCATTGGTTTCGTGTGCCTGTTGCTGTCCTGGGGCTTGTCGCGCGTGCTCGACGGGCTGGCGCTGGGCGAGTCCACCGCGCTCAGCCTGGGCCTGCCGCTGGGGCCGCTGCGCGCGGCGTTGGTGGGTGTGCTGGCCCTGGCCACCGGCACCGCCGTGGCGCAGACCGGGCTGATTGCCTTTGTGGGCCTGGCCGCGCCGCACCTGGTGCGCGCGGTGGTGAAAACCACCCACGCCTGGCTGGTGCTCCTGGCCAGCCTCATGGGCGGCGTGTTGCTGATGCTGGCCGACACCCTGGCCCGTGGCCTGCTGGCGCCCCAGGAGCTGCCTGTGGGCGTGCTCACGGCGGTGCTGGGCGGTGGCTACCTGCTGTGGCTCATGCGCAAGCGGGTGGGGTGATGCCATGCTGAACACAGCCATCACCGCACAGCCACAACCCCTTGCTGCGTTGCAAACGCTGAACCTGCATGCCACGCTGGGTGTGGGCCACAACCAGCGCCATGTGCTGCAGGGCGTGAACCTGGCGCTGGGCGCTGCCCGCTGGACCAGCATCGTCGGCCCCAACGGCGCGGGCAAGTCCACCTTGCTGCGCGCGCTGGCGGGTGTTTTGCCTTGTCAGGGCGATGTGCTGTTGCACGGCCAGCCCATGGCGCGCATGGCGCCGCGCGAACGCGCCCGCGCCTTGGCGTGGCTGGCGCAAAGCGGCGCTGGTGAAGCCAGCGCCGACGACCTCACGGTGTACGACGTGGCCTTGCTCGGGCGCCTGCCGCACCAGGCCTGGCTGGCACCGCCCGGCCCGGCCGATCACGCCGCGGTGGAGCGCGCGCTGCGCCAGACACAAGCCTGGGACTGGCAGTGCCGCCCGCTGGGCGCGCTATCGGGCGGCGAGCGCCAGCGCGTGCTGCTGGCGCGGTTGCTGGCGGTGGAAGCCGAGGTGATGCTCATGGACGAACCGCTGGCCAACCTGGACCCACCGCACCAGGCCGACTGGATCGCGCTGGTGCGCAGCCTGGTGGCGCAGGGCAAAACCGTGGTCAGCGTGCTGCACGAAATCACGCTGGCGCTCATGGCCGACGAGGTGGTGGTGATGCAGCAGGGCCGCATTGTTCACGCGGGATCTGCACACGCCGCCGTGGTGCACCGGGCACTGGAGGAAGTGTTCGAGCACCGCATCACCATCCACGCGCTGGGCCCGCGCTGGGTGGCCTTGCCCCAATAAATTCCCATTTTTTTAGGACATCCACCCATGGAAATTGAATCGGCACCCACCGAGAAGGGCTACGAGAAGCCCGAGGGCGAGCGACGCGGGCTGTTGATCGTGCACACCGGCGACGGCAAGGGCAAGAGCACGGCCGCCTTTGGTCTGGCCTTGCGCGCCTTTGGCCGCACGCACGTGCACGGCAAGCTGGTGAAGATTTTTCAGTTCATGAAGGTGCCTTCCGCGCGCTTTGGCGAGCACCGCATGTTTGAGCAGATCGGTATTCCGATCGAAGGACTGGGCGACGGTTTCAGCTGGAAAAGCCAGGACCTGGAACACTCGGCCCAGCTCGCGCGCGACGGCTGGGAAAAAACCCGCGCCGCCATTTTGAGCGGCGACTATTTCATGGTCACGCTCGACGAACTGACCTACCCGCTGATCTACGGCTGGCTGCCGCTGGAGGGCGTGTTGCAAACCCTGCGCGACCGCCCGAAGCACACCCATGTGGTCATCACGGGCCGGCGCTGCCCGCCTGAAATCATCGAGCTGGCCGACACCGTGACCGAAATGACACTGGTGAAGCACGCCTTCAAGGCGGGTATCCCGGCTCAGCGCGGTATTGAAGACTGACCCACCTGGAGAACCCCGATGACCGTGATCGTTGAAACCCCCGTGACACTGCACCGCCCCGTCAAGAGCGTGTCGAAGACGCCACAGCGCTGGCCCGTCGCCGAGGTGCAGGCCCTGCTGGACCTGCCGTTGCCCGAGCTGATGCACCGCGCCCAGACCGTGCACCGCGAGCACCACGACCCCACCGAGATGGAGCTGGCCACACTGCTGTCGATCAAGACCGGTGGCTGCCCGGAGGACTGCGGCTATTGTCCGCAGTCGGTGCACTATGAGACCGGCGTGCCGGCCACCAAGATGATGACGCCCGAGGCCGTGCGCGAGGCCGTGCTGGGCGCCAAGGCGGCGGGTGCGTCGCGCTTCTGCATGGGCGCGGCCTGGCGCGCCCCCACCGACCGCGACCTGGAGAAGGTCGAAGAGTTGGTGCGGGTGGTCAAGGAAGAAGGCCTGGAAGCCTGCTGCACGCTGGGCATGCTCACGGGCGACCAGGCCCAGCGCCTCAAGGGCGCCGGGCTGGACTACTACAACCACAACCTCGACACCGCACCCGAGCTGTACGGCAACGTCATCACCACCCGCGACTACCAGGACCGGCTGGACACCCTGGGCCACGTGCGCGGGGCCGGCATCCATGTGTGCAGCGGTGGCATCGTGGGCATGGGCGAATCGCGCGCTGGGCGCGCCGGTCTGATCGCGCAGCTGGCCAACCTGGCGCCGTACCCCGAATCGGTGCCGATCAACCACCTGGTCAAGGTGCCGGGCACGCCGCTGGCCGACGAGCCCGACCTCGACCCGCTGGAGTTTGTGCGCACGGTCGCTGTGGCCCGCATCACCATGCCCAATGCCAAGGTGCGTCTGTCGGCCGGGCGCCGGCAGATGGACGAATCGACCCAGGTGCTGTGCTTCCTGGCCGGGGCCAATTCCATCTTTTATGGCGACAAGCTGCTGGTGACCGGCAACCCCGACGTGGAGGCCGATCGCGCGCTGCTCCAGCGCGTGGGCCTGAAAACGCGCCACACCTTCGGCGCTTGAGGAGATCCCCCATGTTCCGCACCCTGCTGAAATCCAAAATCCACCGCGCCACCGTCACCCACTGCGAGCTGCACTACGAAGGCTTCTGCGGCATCGACGAAGACCTGCTGGAGGCGAGCAACATCCGCCCCAACGAACAGGTCCACATCTGGAACGTCAACAACGGCGAACGTTTCATCACCTACGCCATCAGGTCGCCGCGCGGCAGCGGCATCATTTCGCTCAACGGCTCGGCCGCCCGGCGCGCCAGCGTGGGCGACCTGGTGATCATCGCGGCCTTCGGCATGGTGCACGAAGACCAGCTCGACGAGGCCGTGCCGAAGCTGGTGTTCCCCGACGCCGCCAACCGCATCGTCGAGACCCGCAGCGAGCCCGCCGGTCCGCAGGCCGGCGACCCGGTCATCCGGCCCCTGGGCGCCGAGCTGTGACGCAGCCCGTGTCGGCCAACGCCGCCTGGCGCCAGCGCAGCCTGGCCGCCGTCTGGCACCCGTGCACGCAGATGAAGCTGCACGCGCCCGAGGGTGTGGCGTTGCCGCTGATTCCCGTGGCGCGGGCCGAAGGCGTGTGGCTGCACGACCACGAAGGCCGGCGCTACCTCGACGCGATCAGCTCCTGGTGGGTCAACCTGTTCGGCCACAACCACCCCGCGATCCGCGCCGCGCTCATCGACCAGCTGCACACGCTGGACCACGTGATGCTGGCCGGCTTCACCCATGGGCCGGTGGTGGAGCTCTCCGAGCGCCTGGCCGCGCTGACCGGCCTTGGCCACGCCTTCTACGGCAGCGACGGCGCCAGCGCCACCGAGATCGCGCTGAAGATGAGCGCCCACCACTGGCGCAACGCGGGCCGGGCCGACAAGTGCCGGTTCGTCGGCGTGGCCGGGGGTTACCACGGCGAGACCGTGGGCGCGCTGGCCGTGACCGACATCGCGCTGTTCCGCGAAGCCTATGCGCCGCTGGTGCGGCTGGCCGCCACCGTGCCCAGCCCCGACGCCCGCGGCGCGGCGCCCGGCGAAACCCCGGCCGACGTGGCCGAGCGGGCCGCCGCCGCCCTGGGCGACTGGCTGGCCGAACACGCGCACGAGACCGCCGCCGTGATCATCGAGCCGCTGATCCAGTGCGCCGCTGGCATGGCCATGCACGACCCCGTGTACCTGCGGCGCGCGAGAGAACTCTGCGACCAGCACCAGGTGCACCTGGTGCTCGACGAAATCGCGGTCGGCTTCGGCCGCACCGGCACCTTGTTCGCGCACGAGCAGGCGGGCATCCGGCCCGACTTTCTCTGCCTCTCCAAGGGCCTGACCGGTGGCACGCTGCCGCTGTCGGTGGTGCTCACCACCGACGCGGTGTACGCCGCCTTCTACGACGACGAGGTGGCGCGCGGCTTCCTGCATTCGCACAGCTACACCGGCAACCCGCTGGCCTGCCGCGCCGCGCTGGCCACGCTGGACCTGTTTGACCAGACCGACGCGCTGCGGCAGAACCTGGGCACCAGCGAGCGGCTGGCCGCGCAGTTCGCGCCGATCTCCCACCACCCGCGCGTGCGCCACGCGCGGCGCAAGGGCATGGTCTTCGCGTGGGACGTGCTCAGCAGCCTGCCCGACTTCGGCCGCCGCTACGCCCGCCACGCGCTGGCGCAGGGGCTGCTGCTGCGGCCCATCGGCCACACGCTCTACGCCATGCCGCCCTATGTGATCGACGAGGCCGAGGGCGAGCTGCTGGCCCGTGGCGCGCTGACCGCGCTCGACGCCACGCTGGCCGAAGAGACCGGCCCGGTGCCGGTGAGCGGGGTGCCCGATGGCGTTTAACGGCTGCTTCGTCACCGGCACCGACACCGGCGTGGGCAAGACCCTGGTGAGCGCCGCGCTGCTGCACACGCTGGCGCGCCACCATGCCCGCGTGGTCGGCATGAAGCCGGTGGCGGCCGGCCTGGTGTTGCAAGGTGGCGAGTGGGTGGCGGAAGACGCGCGGGCCTTGCGCGCCGCGTCTACCGTGGCCGTGCCGCCCGCGCTGGACAACCCGGTGGCGCTGCCCGAGCCGCTGTCGCCCCACCTGGCGGCCGCGCGCGCGGGCCGGCGCGTGGGCGTGGCCGAGCTGGTGGCGGCGCACCGGGAGCTGCGTGGCCTGGCCGACGTGGTGCTGGTCGAAGGCTCGGGCGGCTGGCGCGTGCCGCTGAACGAAAACGAGACCCTGGCCGACCTGGCGGTGGCGCTGGCCCTGCCGGTGGTGCTGGTGGTGGGCCTGCGCCTGGGTTGCCTGAACCACGCGCTGCTCACCGCCGAAGCCATCCGCGCCGACGGCCTGCAGCTGGCCGGCTGGGTGGCCAACACCGTGGACCCTGCCATGGTCTGCCGCGACGAAAACATCGCCACGCTGTGCCAGCGCCTGGGCGCGCCGTTGCTCGGCGTGGTGCCCTGGCAGCCGCACACCCCGGAGGCACGCCAGATCGTGCTGGACCTGCCTGCAACATGGCAATGAAAGGATGGCCATGAGCTGGCTGAACGAATTTGACGAACGCCTCGCCGCGCTGGATGCACAGTCGCTGCGCCGCGTGCGCCGCGCGGTCAAGCCCGAGCCGGGTGCCCGGCTCAACGTGGACGGCGTGTCGCTGCTGGCCTTCTGCAGCAACGATTACCTGGGCCTGGCGCAAGACCCGCTGCTGCGCCAGGCGGTGCACGCCGCAGTGGACCGCTACGGCGTGGGCTCCGGTGCCTCGCCCATGGTCAGCGGCCACAGCGTGGCCAACGCCGCGCTGGAACGCGAGCTGGCCGAGGCCGTGGGCCTGCCGCGCGCGCTGTATTTCTATGCCGGCTACGCCACCAACGCCAGCACCGTGCCGGCCCTGGTGGGTGAGGGCGACGCGCTGTTTTCCGACGCGCTGAACCACGCCTGCCTGATCGACGGCGCGCGCCTGTCCAAGGCCACGGTGCACCGCTTCCCCCACGGCGACCTGGCCCGGCTCGACGCCTTGCTGGCGGCCAGCCCGGCGCGCCGCAAGCTGGTGATCAGCGACGCGGTGTTCAGCATGGACGGCGACGTGGCCGACATCACCGGCCTGCACGCGCTGTGCGAGCGGCACGATGCCTTGCTGCTGCTCGACGACGCACACGGCTTTGGCGTGCTGGGCCCGCAGGGGCGGGGCGCGCTGGCCGCCGCCGGCCTCACCGGCGCGGGCGCTTCGCCGCGCGTGCTCTACATGGCCACGCTGGGCAAGGCGCTGGGCGTGGCCGGCGCCTTCGTGGCCGGGCCCGAGCGGCTGGTGGAGTGGCTGCTGCAAAAGACGCGCAGCTACACCTACGCCACCGCCGCGCCGGCCCTGCTGGCCGAGGCCGTGCGCGCCGGCCTGCGCTGCGTGCTCGGTGCCGAGGGCGAGCGCCGCCGCCAGCACCTGGCCGCGCTGATCGCGCAGCTGCGCCGGGGCCTGGCGCCGGGCGCCCACGCGGCCATCGACGCCGCCGGCTGGGCGCTCACGCCCTCGGACACCGCGATCCAGCCGCTGGTGATTGGCGACAACGCCGCCGCGCTGGACGTGATGGCGCGCCTGCGTGCGCAGGGCCTGTGGGTGCCCGCCATCCGCCCGCCCACCGTGCCCGAGGGCACGGCCCGTTTGCGCATCGCCCTGTCGGCCGCGCACCAGGCCGACGACGTGGACCAGCTGCTGGCGGCACTGCACGCGGCCGCGGCCGGGCGTCTGGCCCTGGCTGACGCCGACGCCGCCGCGCTGCAAGGCGCCACGCCATGACCGACCCGCAGGCGCTGTCACCGGTAGCCATCGGCGCCTTCGCGGTGCTGGTGGCGCTGGGGGTGGACCGCCTGTGGGGCGAGCCGGCGGCGCGCTGGCACCCGGTGGTGGGGATGGGGCGTTACCTGGGCTGGGCCGGCCAGCGCATCGCCACCCCGGTGCCCACGCCGCAAGCCGACCGGTGGCGCGTGTTCGCGCGCGGCGCGCTGGCCTGGCTGCTGGGTGCCGCGCTGGTGGCGCTGAGCGCCTGGGCGCTCGCCCGCGCGCTGGGCGCCGGGCCAGGGTGGCTGCAGGCGCTGGCGCTGGGCGTGCTGCTCAAGCCGCTGCTAGCCTGGCGCATGTTGCGCGACGAGGTGCGGGCGGTGGAGGCTGCGCTGGCGTCGTCACTGGCTGAAGGGCGCGCCCGGCTGGCCTGGCTGGTGAGCCGCGACGTGACCACCCTGGACGCGGCCCAGGTGCGCGAAAGCGCCATCGAGACCCTCGCCGAGAACCTCAACGACTCGGTGGTCGCGCCGCTGTTCTGGTTCGCTGTGGCCGGCCTGCCAGGCGCGGCGCTCTACCGCTTCGCCAACACGGCCGACGCCATGTGGGGCTACCGGGGCGAGCGCCAGGGCCGTGACTGGACCTGGGCTGGCAAGTGGGCGGCGCGGGCAGACGACGTGTTGTCGTGGCTGCCGGCGCGCATCACGGCGGTGTTGCTCGCCGGGCTGGGCGCGGTGGGGCGCTGGCGCGAAGTGCGCGCTCAGGCGCGTCTCACACCCTCGCCCAACAGCGGCTGGCCGATGGCCGCCATGGCGCTGGCGCTGGACGTGCACCTGGCCAAGCCCGGCGTGTACACGCTGCACCCCGCAGGGCGCAGCCCGCAGGCGGCAGACACCGCGCGGGCGCTGCAACTGGCGGGCCGCGTGGTGGGCGCGCTGGCGGCGCTGGCCGCTGGGGTTCTGGTGGCGGGGCTTTGGAGCCACGCGGCATGAACATGCCCACGCGCCAAGAGCACGGTGGGCCGGACGCCCAAGGCGTTCCCCGGTGGGACTTTTCCACCAACGCCAACGTGTGTGGGCCATGCCCCGTGGCGCTGGCCGCGCTGGCGCAGGCCGATGCGCAGCATTACCCCGATCCCGCTTACGCGGCGTTGCGCGCAGCGCTGGCGGCGTTTCATGGCGTGTCGGCCGAGCGCATCGTGGTGGCCGGCAGTGCCAGCGAGTTCATTGCGCGCATTACCGCAGCGGTGGTGCGTGCCGGCGGGCACAGCGTGTGGCAACCCGCGCAGGCCTATGGCGACTACGCGCGGGCCGCAGCGGCCTGGGGCTTGCAGCGTGTGACCGATCCGGTCGCCGCCAACTTGCTGTGGCTGTGTGAGCCGTCGAGCCCGCAGGGCATGGCCGAACCCCTGGCGCAGGCCGTGGCGGAGCAGGGCGGCGTGGTGGTGCTGGACCGCGCTTATGAGCCTTTGCGCCTGGCTGGTCGCTGCAGTCTGGACGCCGCTGCCCTGGACACCGTTTGGCAACTCTGGTCGCCCAACAAAGCGCTGGCGCTCACCGGCGTGCGCGGCGCTTACGCCATTGCGCCGCTCGGCGCCGGTGCGCTGCAAGCGACACTGGAAAGCCTGGCGCCCTCGTGGCTGCTGGGCGCCCACGCCGTGGCCATGCTCACCGCTTGGGTGCAGCCCGACACGCAGGCCTGGCTGGCGCACAGCCGTGAGCAATTGCGCGAATGGAAAACGCAGCAGCTGGCGCTGTTGCGCAGCCTGGGCTGGCAGTGCTTGTCCAGCGACGCGAACTACCTGTGCGCGCAGGCGCCCGGGCCGGTGAACGTGGCCGGCTTGCGCGCGCAAGGCATCAAGCTGCGCGACACCACCAGCATGGGCTTGCCGGGCCACTGGCGCCTGAGCGTGCAGCCGCCCGCTGCGCAGGCTGCCCTGGCGAAGGCTTTGGCGCTGACGGAAAATGGCAACGTGTCACGACACCCTTGACTGGAGCCACCATCCAACTCGACCACAGCACCCTGGAGATGCAGCGCCGCCAGCACCCGGCCTGGCGCCTGCTGGCGGCGGACTCTGCGCCGCTGGTGGCCAGCTTTTTGCACCGGGTGTTCGTGGTGCCCAATGTGCGGGTGATGGCGCAGTCCAGTCTGGTGCAATTGCTGGATGACACGCTCTATGGCCTGCGCGAGCAACTCGGGGCGCAGGCGTTTCCCAAGTCGGCGCAGGCTTATTTGAACGACTGGGCCGCCAACGACAAGGGCTGGCTGCGCAAGTTTTACCCAGCGGGTTCCGATGAACCCCACTTCGATCTGACCCCGCCCACCGAGCGAGCCCTGGCTTGGCTGGGCAGCCTGTCGGACCGCAGCTTTGTGGGCACCGAATCGCGTTTGCTGACCCTGTTTGGCTTGCTCAAGCAAATGAACGATGGCAGCGAAACCAACCCCCAGGTTCGGCTGGCCGAGCTGCACAAACAACGCGACGCCATCGACGCCGAGATAGCCCGGGTGACCGAGGGTGACCTGGCCTTGCTTGACGACACCGCACTGAGAGACCGCTTCCAGCAGTTCACCGGCCTGGCGCGCGAACTGCTGGCGGATTTTCGGGAGGTGGAACACAACTTTCGGGCCCTGGACCGCACCGTGCGTGAGCGCATTGCCCTGTGGGACGGGGCCAAGGGCGCGCTGCTGCAGGCGATCGTGGGCGAGCGCGACGCCATCGCGGAGTCGGACCAGGGCAGGAGCTTTCGCGCCTTCTGGGACTTCCTGATGTCACAGTCGCGGCAAGCCGAATTCACGCAGTTGCTGGAGCGTGTGCTGGCGTTGCCCCCGGTGGCGTCGCTGGCGCCGGACAGGCGCCTCAAGCGCGTGCACTACGACTGGCTCGAAGCCGGTGAACACGCCCAGCGCACGGTGGCGCAGCTTTCGCAGCAGCTGCGCCGGTTTCTGGACGACAAGGCCTGGCTGGAAAACCGCCGCATCATGGAAATTCTGCGGGGCATCGAAGGCAAGGCGCTGGCGATGCGCGATGGCGCGCCAGACGCACTGCGCGCACCCGATGTCATGCAGATGGACGAAGTGGGCGTCGGGTTGGCCTTGCCGCTGGAGCGCCCTTTGTACCAGCCACCACAGCACACCGCGCTCAGCAGCGTGGCCCTGCAGGCCGGCGACGGCGATGTGGATGCTGCCGCCCTGTTTTCCCAGGTGCGGGTGGACAAAGCGGCGCTGTCGGCCCACATCACACGGTCCTTGCAGACCCGGGCGCAAGTCACCTTGGCGGAGCTGTTGCAGACACGACCGTTGCAGCAAGGTCTGGGCGAACTGGTGGCCTACCTGCAACTCGCCAGCGAGGCGCCGGGATCGGTGGTGGATGAGACGACGATGGACACGGTGGAGTGGTTGGCACGGGACGATGCGGATGCCGGCCCGGCTGGCCCCGTGACCCGGCGTGCCGAGTTGCCACGGATCATTTTCGTGCGCGGCTGAGGGTTTCGATGGAACCGCGCAACAAGGAGCCTCATGGTCATTTCGGCCGAAAAATCAGGTGGAGCATCGCCCTGCAAACCGCGCCAGAGATGGGCGGTCCTGGCGTCGGGGTGGTTGCATTTTTTGAGGACGTTCGTTCATGACGCATGAAGTGCCTGCAGACACCATGCGCCCCGGCGCATCACAACCCGACTTGACCAGCCTGGTCGTCCCCTTGTTGAAGGGCGTGCTCTACCGCGAAGAGGATGCCGCGCAGTGGGCTGCCTTGATGCAACTTCAACCGCGCGTGCGTGATTACGTGGCGGTACTGGCGCTGGACTTGGTGGTGGACGAGGCCGAGGGCTACGCCTTCTTGCGTTCCCGGCAGCAAGCCGACGACGGTGCGCCGGCGCTGCCGCGCCTGGTGCGGCGCCAGCCTTTGAGTTTTCAGGTGAGTCTGCTGTTGGCGTTGCTGCGCAAAAAGCTGGCCGAGTTTGACGCCAGCGGCGGGGACACACGCCTGATCTTGACCCGCAGCGCGGTCGTGGAACTGGTGCGGGTGTTTCTCCCCGCGGGCTCCAATGAGTCGCGCCTGATGGAACAGATTGAGACCCAGTTGAACAAGGTGATCGAACTGGGCTTTGTGCGCCGTCTCAAGGCCCAGGCCGATGGGGCGGGTGGCCGCTCCTCGCAAGAGCCGGTGTACGAGGTGCGCCGCATTCTCAAGGCTTTTGTCGACGCCCAGTGGCTGGCCGACTTTGACCAGCGACTGGGCGAGTACCAGGCCCAACTGGCCGCGTCCGCCACCACGGAGTCGGACGATGCATGACATGACCTTGGCGGGCTTTCGTCTCGCGCGCCTTGAAGTGTTCAACTGGGGCACTTTTGACAAGCGGGTCTGGTCCTTGGAGCTGAACGGGCGCAATGGTTTGTTGACCGGTGACATCGGCTCGGGCAAATCCACCCTCGTCGACGCCGTCACCACGCTGCTGGTGCCCGCACAGCGCATTGCTTACAACAAGGCGGCCGGGGCCGATGCCCGGGAGCGCTCGCTGCGCTCCTATGTGCTGGGGCATTACAAGTCCGAACGCCATGAGGCCAGCGGCAACGCCAAGCCGGTGGCACTGCGCGATGCCAGCCACTACGCCGTGATCCTGGGCGTGTTCCACAACGCCGGGTTTGACCAGACGGTGACGCTGGCGCAGGTGTTCTGGATGAAGGACAGCTTTGGGCAGCCCGAGCGCTTTTATGCCGTGGCGGACAAGGCGCTGTCGCTGACCCACGATTTTTCTGACTTCGGCACCGCCGTTGCGGCCTTGCGCACGCGCCTGCGCAAAAGCGGGGTGGCGCTGTTCGACAGTTTTCCACCCTACAGCGCGCACTTTCGCCGCCGCCTGGGCAACATGGGCGAGCAGGCGCTGGAGCTGTTTCACCAGACCGTGTCCATGAAGTCGGTGGGCAACCTGACCGATTTCGTGCGCCACCACATGCTGGAGCCGTTTGACGTGGCCCCGCGCATCGCGGGGCTGCTGGCGCATTTTGACGACCTGAGCCGCGCCCACGCGGCGGTGCTGAAGGCCAAAGAGCAGGTTGATGGGCTCACGCCCCTGGTGGCGGACTGCGACAAGCACACCGCCCTGGTGGACAACGTGGCCGAGCTGCGCCTGTGCCGCGAGACGCTCAGACCCTGGTTTGCCGGTCAAAAAACCCAGCTGCTGGCACAGCGCCTGGAGAGTCTGGACGTTCAGCTCGCCAGTGAATCGGCTAAGGTGACGCGCTTGCAGGAGCGCAAGGCCGAGCAGCAAACGCAGGAGCGCGATTTGCGCCTGAGCATTGCCCAACGCGGGGGCGACCGGATCGCGCAGATCGAGGCCGACATGGCGCGCCAGCAAACCGAGCAGGAGCGGCGCCAGAAAAACGCCCAGCGCTACGACCAGTTGCGCCTTGGTCTGGGGCTGCTGCAGGTGAGCAACCGAGAAGAGCTGCAAACCCAGCAACAGGGTTGTGCTGAGCGGCGGTTGGTGGACAGCGCGCGCGATGCCGTGGTGCAGAACGAATTGACCGAGCGCGGTGTCGAGCTGGCGCAAGGACGCGCCGAACACGCGGCCTGGTCCGACGAAATCAGGAGTCTGCAGGCGCGGCGCAGCAACATCGATGCGCAACACATTGCGTTGCGGGCGGCCCTGTGCCAGGCGCTGCGTTTGCGCGAAGACGACATGCCGTTTGCCGGTGAGCTGCTGCAGGTGCACGACGACGCACGCGACTGGGAGGGGGCAGCCGAGCGCGTGCTGCACGGCTTTGCGCTCTCTTTGCTGGTGCCCGAGGCGCACTACGCCCAGGTTGCCCAGTGGGTGGACGACACCCACCTGAAGGGGCGCCTGGTCTATTACCGGGTTCGCGCCGGCGGGCGCCTGGATCGGTCCCAGCTGCACGCGCAGTCGCTTGTGCGCAAGATTGCCATCAAGCCCGACTCCGCCTTTTACGATTGGCTGGCTCATGAGGTGGCGCGTCGCTTTGACTACGCCTGCTGCAGCACGCAAGAGCAATTTCGTGCCGAGCCCAAGGCCATCACCCGTGCCGGGCAGATCAAGGCCGCGGGCGAGCGCCACGAAAAAGACGACCGCCACCGCCTGGACGACCGCAGCCGCTATGTGCTGGGCTGGAGCAACACCGCCAAGCTGGACGCCTTGCAAGCCAAGCTGCGTGTGCTGGAGGCCCGCCTGGCCGAGATCGGCCAGCAGATCGGTGATCTGCAGCAAGAGCATGCAGCCATTCGCGAGCGGCAGGACTGCCTGGCCAAGCTGGAGGAGTTTCAGGACTTCAACGAACTGGACTGGGCTGCGAACGCGCGCGAGGTCGCCCGGCTCGGTGCGGAGCGGGCCAAGCTCGAAGCCGCCTCTGACGTGTTGATCACGCTGACCCAGCAGTTGAAAACGCTGGGCGAGGCGTTAAACAAGACGGAAGAGCAACTCATTGAGCAACGCGACAAGCGCTCAAAAACCGAACAAAAGATTGCCGACGCGCTGGCCTTGAAGCGCGACGCCGAGGGCTTGATGGCAGAAGCACCCGACGGGTTGGCAGCGCGTGTGCCGCGCCTGCAGGCCTTGCAAGCCGAAATGCTCGGCACGCTTGCGCTGACTGTCGAGTCTTGCGATGCCCGCGAGCGCGAGATGCGCGATGGCCTGCAAAAAACCATTGATGCCGAGGAAGGCCGCGCCCGACGCGTGCTGGAAAAAGTCATTGACGCCATGCGGTCTTTCAGCGACCGCTTTCCCGTGGAAACGCAAGAAGTTGATGTGGCCATGGGCTCGGCCGGCGAATACCGCAGCCTGTTGCAGCGCCTGGTGGCCGACGACCTGCCGCGTTTCGAGGCCGATTTCAAACGCTCGCTCAACGAGAACACGATCCGCGAGATCGCGAATTTCAGCTCGCAGCTGAGCAAGGAGCGCGAAACCATCAAGGAGCGCATTGGCCTCATCAACCAGTCGCTCACGCAGATCGACTACAACCCTGGTCGCACCATCACGCTGGAATTTCAAGCCGCCACGGACGCGGAGGTGCGCGATTTCCAGACCGAGTTGCGCACCTGCCTGGACGGTGCCCTGCACGGCGAGGGACAAGACAGCCAGTATTCCGAAGCCAAATTCCTGCAGGTCAAGCACATCATCGAGCGCCTGCGGGGCCGCGAGGGCCAGACCGAGCAAGACCGGCGCTGGAGCGCCAAGGTTACCGATGTGCGCAACTGGTTTGTGTTTGCCGCCAGTGAGCGCTGGCGCGAAGACAACCGCGAGCACGAGCACTATTCGGACGCCGGGGGCAAATCCGGCGGGCAAAAAGAGAAGCTGGCCTACACGATTCTGGCGGCCAGTCTGGCCTACCAGTTCGGTCTGACCTGGGGCGAAACCCGCTCCCGCAGCTTTCGCTTTGTGGTCATCGACGAGGCCTTTGGGCGTGGTTCAGACGAGTCGGCACAGTACGGACTGGAACTGTTCGGCAAGCTCAACCTGCAGTTGCTGATCGTCACCCCGCTGCAAAAAATTCACATCATCGAACCCTTCGTCGCCAGCGTGGGCTTCGTGCACAACGCCGAGGGGCGCGACTCGCGCCTGCGCAATCTGAGCATTGAGGCCTACCGAGAGGAAAAGGATCGGGCTGACCGGGGCACCACCGGCGGGACTATGGACCTTAGACAAGCGGCGCAGGGGTTGAGCGGATGACCTGGACCACGCCCGCCGACTTGCGCGCCCAGGTCCAGAAACTTTGGGACAAAGGCGACTTGCTCCGGCTGCTCATGCCGGGTGCGGTGATGGCGCCCCTGCGGCTGCGACTGGTCGGGCCGAGCTCGGCCGAGTTGGCCGAGCGTTTTGATGCGGTTCGGGCGTGGATGCGCGAGCTCGGCTGCTACGCACCGGCAGACTGTGCGTCGGGCTACCGCATCGCCATGCGCGAATTTCGCCACCGTGTGCTGGGTGCCAATGCCGTGCCCGATGCGATCTGGCTGGACACGCTGGACGCGGCGCTGGCGTTGATTGGCAAGAAAAAAGATGCGCAGCGGTTTGTGCAACTGCTGGACGGCACGCGGGTGCAACAGCCTGCCTTGCTGCCGTGGTTGCACCAGCGGCCACTGCAGGCGCTCGCCCTGGTGCCCGAGTGGCCGCGCTTGCTCGACGTGGTGACCTGGCTGCAGGCGCACCCTCGGCCCGGCGTGTACCTGCGCCAGGTCGATCTGCCCGGTGTGGACAGCAAGTTCATCGAGGCCCACCGGGGCGTGCTGTCGGCCTTGCTGGATCTGGCGCTGCCCGCTGACGCCATGGATCCCACGGCCAACGGGAGCAGCCAGTTTTGCCGCCGATACGGTTTTAAGGACAAGCCCTTGCGCATTCGCTTGCGATGGCTGGGCACCACCGCTGCGCTGTTGCCCGCAGCGGGGGCGCAAGACGTGACGCTGACACAAGCCGACTTCGGGCGCCTGGCGCTGCCGGTGCAGCGTGTGTTCATCACCGAAAATGAGGTTAACTTTCTCGCCTTTCCCGAGCTTGCTGACAGCCTGGTCATTTTTGGTTCTGGTTATGGTTTTGATGCCTTGGCCGGAGCGCACTGGCTGCGCGCTTGCAGCGTGCATTACTGGGGTGATATCGACACCCACGGCTTTGCCATCCTCGACCAACTGCGCGCCCATGTGCCGCAGGTGCAGTCGCTGTTGATGGACCGAACAACCTTGATGGCGCACACGGACCAGTGGGGGCAGGAGCCCACGCCGGTCCTGCGCGACTTACCCCGTTTGAATGCGAAGGAGCATGCTTTGTTTGACGACTTGCGCCACCGGCGCTTGGGCGCTTTTTCTGCCACCGGGCACGTGCGGCTGGAGCAGGAGCGCATCGGTTACGGCTGGGTGCAACAGGCCGTGGCTGCGTTGCCACCTTTGGACGACCGCATGAGGCCCACCGCATGACCGCCGTGTGTGTGATGGTGCTCGGCACCACCAGCGGTGCCGGCAAGAGCTGGCTGACCACGGCGCTGTGCCGCCACTACGCGCGCCAGGGGCTCAAGGTGGCGCCGTTCAAGGCGCAAAACATGAGCAACAACGCACGGGTCGTGGCCGGCGCATCAGGCGGGCAGGGCGAGATCGGCTCGGCCCAGTACTTTCAATCCCTCGCCGCCAACGCCGAACCCGACGTGCGCATGAACCCGCTGCTGCTCAAACCCGAGGCCGACACGCGCAGCCAGGTGGTGTTGATGGGCGAGGTCAGCCGCGAGCTGAGCGACATGCCGTGGCGCGGGCGCAGTGAAAAAGTCTGGCCGACCATCACCGCCGCGCTGGACGCCCTGCGGGCTGAAAACGACGTGGTGGTGATCGAGGGCGCGGGCTCACCGGCCGAGATCAACCTGCACGCCAGCGATATCGTGAACATGCGCGTGGCCCGCCACGCACAGGCCCGTTGCCTGCTGGTGACCGACATCGACCGGGGCGGCGCGTTTGCCCACCTGTACGGCACCTGGGCGTTGCTGCCCCCGGACGAACGCGCGCTGATCCACGGTTTTGTGCTCAACAAGTTTCGCGGTGACGCCGCGCTGCTGGCGCCCGGCCCGCAGATGCTGCAAGACCTCACCGGTGTGCCGGTGGTCGCCACACTGCCCATGTGGTGGCAGCACGGTCTGCCCGAGGAAGATGGGGTTTTTGACGACAAGACCCGGGCCGCCGGGGTGGTGACCCACACCATCGCCGTCATCGCCTACCCGCGCATCAGCAACCTCGACGAGTTTCAGCCGCTCAAGAACGTGCCGGGCGTGCGCCTGGTGTGGGCGCGCACCCCGGCCGACTGCGCCGGGGCCGACTGGATCGTGTTGCCGGGTTCCAAGGCCACGGGCTGCGACCTGGCGTGGCTGCGCACGCAAGGGCTCGACCGGGGCGTGGCCGACCATGCCGCGCAGGGCGGGGCGGTGCTGGGCATCTGCGGCGGCCTGCAAATGCTGGGCGAAGCGCTGATCGACAGCCACGGCATCGAACCGATGGCCCTGGGCAACGCCCCGGGTCTGGGTCTGCTGCCGCTGGTGACCGCTTTTGACGCCAACAAAACCGTGCGCCACACACACACCCGCTTCACCGAGTTGGTGGGCTGCTGGGCGGCGCTCTCGGGTGTGGCAACCCAGGGCTACGAGATTCACCACGGCCAGACCGCGCAGCACCCGGCCATGGCCGCCGCGGGCGATGTGGCCCGGCCTGTCTTGCCCGACGGCCTGGCCTGGCAGAACGGGGCGGGCAATGTGCTCGGCGTTTACCTGCACGGTCTGTTTGAAGACCCGCGGGTGTTGCACGCCTTGTTTGGCGCATCGGCGCCCACGCTGGACAGCGTGTTCAACGGCCTGGCCGACTTCCTTGAGCAACACGCCGAGCCCGGCGTGCTGAAAGCCCTGATCCAGAAAAATTGAAGAAAGTACCCGACCATGACCTACACCGTGCCGACTCTTGACGACATCGCCCAACCCGCCCTGGCGGCCCGCCTGCAGCACCTGCTGGACAACAAGACCAAGCCGCTGGGTTCGCTGGGCCGCCTGGAGGCGCTGGCGCTGCGCATCGGTCTGGTTCTGGGCACCGAGTCACCCGAGCTGAAAGACCCGCAACTGGTGGTGTTTGCCGGCGATCACGGCCTGGCGGCGCGCGGCGTGTCGGCCTACCCGAGCGACGTGACCTGGCAGATGGTGGAAAATTTTCTGGCCGGTGGCGCGGCGGTGAGTGTGCTGGCGCGCCAGCACGGCATCGGCCTCACGGTGGTGGACTGCGGCGTGTGCCACGACTTCGCGCCTCGACCGGGTCTCGTGATCCACAAGGTGGCACCGGGCACCGCCGATGCGCTTGAAGGCCCGGCCATGACCGCTGCGCAGCGCGACACCGCGCTGGCCAACGGCGCCGCGCTGGTGACAACGCTGCCCGGCAACGCGCTGCTGCTGGGTGAAATGGGCATTGGCAACACCTCGGCGGCCTCGCTGCTGCTGGCGCGCCTGAGCGGACTCGACGTGACCGACTGCACCGGTGCCGGCACCGGGCTGGACGCCGAGGCGGTGCAGCGCAAGATCGGCATCCTGCGCCAGGTGCTGGCGCGCCACTCCGACGCCACCGATCCGCTGGCCGCGCTGGCGGCCTTCGGCGGCTTCGAGATCGCCACCATGGTCGGTTCGGTGCTGCAGGCCGCGCAGGAGCGCCGCGTGATCGTGGTGGACGGCTTCATCGCCAGCTCGGCGGTGCTGGTGGCTGCGGCCCTGCAGCCCGCTGTGCTGCAGCGCTGCGTGTTTGCCCACCGCTCGGGCGAGCGCGGCCATGCGCTCATGCTCGCGCACCTGAAAGCCGAACCGCTGCTCGACCTGGGTCTGCGCCTGGGTGAGGGCTCCGGTGCCGCGCTGGCCTGGCCGTTGCTGGCGAGCGCCTGCGCGATCCTGCGCGAGATGGCGAGTTTCGAGGCCGCGGGCGTGTCGCGCAGCGACGAAACCGCGCCCGTCTAAGGAACGTACGGTGGGTCACGCAGACACAGAAGCAGACGCAGGTCAAGGCAGCCGTGGTGCCGGCTCCGCCGCGCCACAGGCTGCGTCGCCAGCGGAGAAGGTGCCCAGCGGCGCAGGGCGGCTGATGATGCCACTGCGTCATTTTTTGCTGGCTATCCAGTTTTTCACTCGCATCCCGGTCACCGGGCGGCTGGCTGGCTGGGTGGGTTTCAGTCCGGCCATGCTGCGGGCCAGTGCGGCCCACTTCCCCGGCGTGGGCTGGGTGGTGGGCGGGCTGAGCGCGGCGGTTTTCTATGGCGCGTGGCTGGTGCTGCCGGCGCAGCCCGCAGCCGCCTGGGTGGCCGCTGTGGCCTGCACCGTGTTCAGCGTGTTGCTGACCGGTGCGTTCCATGAGGACGGTCTGGCCGATCTGGTGGATGGCCTGGGCGGCTCCATGAACCGCGAGCGCGCGCTCGACATCATGAAAGATTCGCGCGTGGGCACCTACGGCGCCCTGGCGCTGGTGCTGGCGGTGGTGGCCAAGGTGGCGCTGCTGGTGTTGCTGGCGCAGGCCGGTGGTGCCTGGCTGGCGGCGGTGGCGCTGTTTGCCGCCCACGTCACGTCGCGGCTCATGCCGCTGTTTGTCATCCGCACACTGGCCCATGTGGGGGACACGCCGCAGTCCAAGTCCAAACCGCTGGCCGAGAGCATGGCCGTGGCCGGGTTGCTGGCGGGCCTGTTGTGGTGGGCGCTGGCCATGGCGCTGGCGGGGTGGCTGCTGCCGGGCGCCCCATGGGCGCTGGCGGTGGTGGGGGCGCTCATGGGCATGGGCTGGATGTGGCGCCTGCTGCACCGCCGCTTGCAGGGCTTCACCGGCGACGGCCTGGGCGCCACGCAGCAGGTGAGCGAAGTGTGCTTTTACCTGGCCATGGCGTTGGCGTTGGCGCTGTGAAGCTCTGGCTGCTGCGCCACGCCCAGGTGGGCCTGACCGCCGGGCTCTGCTACGGCGCCAGTGACGTGCCGGCCCACGAAGCGCTCACCCGCGAAGCCGCGCAAGCCGCTGCTGAACTGCTGCCGCCAAGCCTGCCGGTGTGGGTGTCGGCCCTGGGCCGCGCGCAGGCACTGGCGCACACACTGCAGCGGCTGCGGCCCGACCTGGGCGCACCCACCACCGACACGCGACTGAATGAAATGGACTTTGGCCACTGGGAGCTGCAGCCCTGGGACGCCGTGCCCCGCAGCGCTTTTGACGACTGGATGGCCGATTTCGCGCACCACCGTTTTGGTGGCGCCGAGAGCACGCAGCAGGTGATCGACCGCGTGGCCGGCGCCCTGCACGATTTGCGCGCGTCACAGGCCCGCGAGGCGGTGTGGGTCACGCACGCGGGCGTGATCCGGGCCGTGCAGTTTGTGGCGGCCCATGGCGCGGTGCCTACACCCGTGGCGATTGGCAGCGTAGACCAGTGGCCCCGGGACGCGCCTGCGCCCGGTGGCCACCTGTGCCTCGACTGGTGAGCAAGTACCCGCGATGCAGGCACACTGGAGCCCATGAACCCAACAAACCCCGGCGCCCCCCTCAGCCTGGCTCGCATGAAAATGCTGGCGGTGGGCTTGCTCGTGCTGGCGGGTGTGGTGTACGCGGCGGCCACCCTGCTGGAGCCGCGCCACTCCGCCTGGGGTTATGTGGCGGCAGCCGCCGAAGCCGCCATGATCGGTGCGCTGGCCGACTGGTTTGCCGTGGTGGCGCTGTTTCGCCACCCGCTGGGCCTGCCCATACCGCACACCGCCATCATCGTGGCCAACAAGGACCGGCTGGGCGCGCAGTTGGCGCGCTTTCTGGACGAACATTTTCTGGCCGCCGAACACGTGCAGCCCACGCTGGCCCGCTGGGACATGGCGGCTGCGCTGGGCCAGTGGCTGGCCCGGCCTGATGCGGCCCGCCGCGTGGGCCGGTGGCTGCAGCAGGCCACGCCTGCCCTGCTGGGCGCGCTGGACCAGACCCCCGCACGCCAGTGGGTGGCGCAACTGGCGCAGCGCCTGTTGCGCGAGGTGGACCTGGCCACCCTGGGCGGCCAGGCACTGGCCGCGCTCACCGCGCACGGCCACCACCAGCAGTGGCTCAACGGGCTGTTGCAGCAGCTTTCGGGCTGGGCCGGGCAAGAGGCGGTGCAAGAAAAGCTCACCGACGCCATTGCCCGCGAACTCAAGGAACTCAAATACGTGGGGCTGGACCAGATGGCTGCGCGCCTGGCCACCCGCAAACTGGTGGCCGCGCTCACCCGCACCCTGGCCGACGTGGCGGCCGACCCCGACCACGAACTGCGCCACCGTTTTGACGGCTGGATGACCGAGTCCATCAACCGCTTGCAGACCGACCCCGACTGGCAGGCCCGCGTGGCCCTGTGGCGCGACGCCTGGCTTGCCCAACCGCAGTGGAAGACGCCCATTGAAGCCTGGTGGCACGAGCTCATGGGCACGCTGCGGGCCGACGCGGTGAAACCCGAAAGCGCCCTGGGTGAGCGCATCGCCAGCGTGGTGCAAGCCGCCGGCCAACAGCTGCAGGCCGACGCCACGCTGCGCGCCTGGCTCAACACACAGGCCCAACAGGTGCTGCTGAGCCTGCTGGACAGCAGCCGTGAAACCATCGTGGGCTTTGTGGCCCAGCGCGTGCAGGCCTGGGACGCGCACGACATGAGCCGCACCCTGGAAAACAACATTGGCCGCGACCTGCAGTTCATCCGCATCAACGGCACCCTGGTGGGTGCGCTGGTGGGGCTCCTGCTGCACGCGCTCACGCAGGCGGTGCTGGCGCTGCCTGCGGTGCAGGCCTGGATGGGATGACCCGCGCCGTTGTGGTGCTGGACTCGTGTTGATGTGTTCAGGGTGACGCCACCCTGAAATCATCAGCCCTGCGTTTTCGGCTTGTAGTCGCAATACGCGGCCACCGTGCACTGGTGGCACAGCGGCTTGCGCGCCTGGCACACATAGCGGCCGAGCAAGATCAGCCAGTGGTGAGAATCTACCGCGTAGGCGGCGGGCACGCGTTTCAACAGCAGCTGCTCCACCGCCAGTGGCGTCTTGCCCGGCGCCAGGCCGGTGCGGTTGCTGACGCGAAAAATGTGGGTGTCCACCGCCATGGTGGGCTGACCAAACGCCACATTCAGCACCACATTGGCCGTTTTCCGGCCCACGCCGGGCAAGGCTTCCAGCGCTTCACGGGTGCCCGGCACCTCGCCGCCGTGCTGCGCCACCAGGATGCGGCAGGTTTCCATCAGGTGGCGGGCCTTGCTGCGGTACAGGCCAATCGTTTTGATGTAATTCTCAAGACCCTCCAGCCCCAGGGCCAGCATCTTCTGCGGCGTGTTGGCCACCGGGAACAGCTTGCGGGTGGCCTTATTCACGCCCACATCGGTAGCCTGGGCCGACAGCAACACCGCCGCCAGCAGCTCGAAGACGCTGGTGTACTCCAGCTCGGTCTGGGGCGTCGGGTTGGCGGCCTTCAGGGTGGCAAAAAAAGCGTCGATGGCGGCGGGTTTCATGCCGCGCAGTGTAGTGCGACCGTGAGGCCGCGGCTCAGGACGGTAACGAACCCGGCCAGGCGCACGGATGTGCTCGAAACGACGCCTGCACAAAGCCAGTGCGCGTCACGGGCTTCGGCCGTTCGCACCAAGAGCCGGCTGTTGAGGACCCGGCCCGCAAGGCACGCCCTGTTCACGGCCGGGAAAGATCGGCAGCGCGTGGGCTCGCCGGCACCCCGTGCCACCTGGTGCCCAGCGCCCAGGCGCTAACATCGCAACTCCAGATTCCTGTCCCTTCTGCGAGATGCCACCATGCCCTTCAGCACGCCCTTTGCCGACCGCCTCAACAACGTTGAAACCTCTGCCATCCGCGAACTCTTCAAACTGCTGGGCAAGCCCGGCATCATCAGTTTTGCCGGCGGCTTCCCGGACAGTGCGATGTTCGACGTTGACGGCATCCGCGAAGCGGTGAACGCCACACTCACCGAAGAAGCCGGCGCTGCCCTGCAGTATGGCGCTACCGAGGGCTACAACCCCCTGCGCGAACAGCTGGCTGCCTTCATGGTCAGCAAAGGCAACCTTGACGTGCGTGCGAACGATCTCATCGTGACCACCGGCAGCCAGCAGGCGCTGGACCTGCTGGGTAAGACCCTCATTTCCCCCGGTGACAAGGTCATTGTGGAAGGCCCCACCTTTCTGGCCACCATCCAGTGCTTCCGCCTTTACGGCGCCGAGCTGATCACCGCGCCGGTGGACGGCCACGGTGTGGATACCGATGCGCTGGAGCGGCTCATCGCCGAGCACAAACCCAAGTTCGTCTACCTCATTCCCACCTTTGGCAACCCCAGTGGTGCCTTGCTCAGCCTGGAGCGCCGCCAGCGCGTGCTGGAGATGGCGGTGAAGCACAACACGCTGATCGTGGAAGACGATCCGTATGGCGACCTCTACTTTGGCAAAGCCCCGCCGCCCAGCCTGCTGGCCCTGAGCGCCAGCGTGCCCGGCAGCCGCGACCTGCTGGTGCACTGCGGCAGCCTGAGCAAGGTGCTCAGCCCCGGTTTGCGCGTGGGCTGGATGGTCGGCCCTGCCGAACTGCTGGGCAAGGCCACCATGTGCAAGCAGTTCAGCGACGCCCACACCAGCACCTTTGCCCAGGCCACCGCCGCGCAGTACCTGAAAGCCGGCCGCATGCCCGCCACGCTCGCCAAGGTGCGTGCTGTGTATGCCGAACGCGCCGCAGCCATGGGTCGCGCTCTGAAGCGCGATCTGGGCGACACGATTGAATTTGTGCAACCGCAGGGGGGCCTGTTCGTCTGGGCGCGCCTCACCGGCGCAGGCGGCAAGGTGGCCGATGGCGGTGAGCTGGCGAAACGCGCGATTGAAAAAGGCGTGGCCTTCGTGCCCGGCGCGCCGTTCTACGCCACGAACCCCGACCACGCGACCCTGCGCCTGAGTTTTGCAACAGTGGGGGTGGAGAAGATTGAAGAGGGGGTGGGGCGTTTGGCGGCTGCGCTTTGACATGCCCCGTACGCCCCGTCTGATCGGTCCCGAAGCTCGGCGCGATACCGATAACGTCGCCGCCCTGACCACGGCTGCCTTCCGGAACGCGCCGCACACGGCCCACACCTGAGCCTGCATCGCCAAGGCGCTGCCCTGCGCCTCGCGGGGGCGCTGACGGTGTCGCCGGTGATGGCGAAGCCGGAATGAACGGGTGGGGTCTGTGGCCACCTCAGCCGTCCTGTGGTTTCGCCGTTCGCAGCGGTAGAAACGTCAGTCCGGGTGGGCGATGACCACCGTTTGGGCCTCGACGGTGGGGTTGTGCGCAGGGGGCGGTGCGAGTTCGTTGCGGGCCTGGCGCATGACCGCCAGGCCAGCGGTGAGCGCCAGAACCGCCATCACCGCAGCCACAACCAGGTCGGGCCAGGCCGAGCCGGTGCCGAACACCCCGAGGGCGGCCGCCATGACCGCCAGATTGGACAGCGCGTCGTTTCGGGAGCACAGCCACACGCTGCGCATGTTGGCGTCCCCGGTGCGAAAAGCGAACAGCAGCATGGCCACACCCGCGTTGGCCAGCAGCGCCACAAAGCCCACCACGCCCATGGTCAGCGGATCGGGCACGCTGCCGCTGTTCAGCAGCCAGCCGGCCCGCGCCAGCACAAACAGGCCATAGGCGAACATGGTGGCGCCCTTCACAAACGCGGCGCGGCTGCGCCACACCAGGGCCATGCTCAACACAGCCAAAGACAGCGCGTAGTTGGCGGCATCACCGGCAAAGTCCACCGCGTCGGCCAGGAGCGACACCGAGTTGGCTTGCAGGCCCGCCACCAGCTCCACGGCAAACATGGCCGCGTTGACCACCAGCGCAATCCACAGCGCCCGGCGCCAGCGCGGGTCAATGGGCGGGGCCGCGTTGGCAGGCGTTTCGGTGGAGCAACTGGCGTGGCAGGCGCAGGCCATGGCGGGTGTCTTTCAGGCAAGGGTTCAGGGTGTGCCATGATTAAAAACCTTGAAGCCACTTAAAGGTCAAGCGTGAACATGGAAGCACATCCGGTGACCCCCATACACCGCATTGGTGAAGCGGCGCAGCGTTCAGGCGTGAGCGCGGCCAACATCCGTTACTACGAGCGCGAGGGCTTGCTGAAGCCGCAGGCCCGTGCCGGCAACGACTACCGCCTTTACAGCGAAGCGGACATTCACCGTCTGCGCTTCATTCGGCAGTGCCGTGCGCTGGACATGTCGCTGGATGAAGTGCGCACCCTGTTGGCGCTGGACCTGAACAACAAGGCCGATTGCGCCACCGCCAGCACCGCGCTGGACGCGCATCTGAGCCATGTGCGGCAGCGCCTGGCCGAGTTGGGGGCACTGGAAAAGGATCTGCTGACCCTTCGCAAGCGCTGCGACGGCTCGGACGACCAGTGCCACATCATCGAAGCGCTGCACCAGCGTGCCGACGAAGCGGTGCCGGTGGTGGCTGCGCCAGCCGGACACCGCCACGTGTAGGCGGTGTCGGGGCTGGCTGCGGTCAGTGGCCCAGGATCTTGGAGAGAAAGTCCCGGCTGCGTTCGTTTTGCGGGTTGTTGAAAAACGCGTGCGGCGTGTTCTGCTCGACGATCTGACCCTGGTCCATAAAGATCACCCGGTCGGCCACGGCTTTGGCGAACCCCATTTCGTGGGTCACGCAGATCATGGTGATGCCCATGTTGGCCAACTCGATCATCACGTCCAGCACTTCCTTGATCATCTCCGGGTCGAGCGCTGAAGTGGGCTCGTCAAACAGCATGATCTTGGGTGTGAGGCACAGCGCCCGGGCAATGGCCACGCGCTGCTGCTGGCCACCGGAGAGCTGCAACGGGTATTTGCTGGCCTGCTCGGCAATGCGCACGCGCTGCAGCTGCTGCATGGCGCGTTCTTCGGCTTCCTTTTTGGGCACCTTGCCGACCCACATGGGCGACAGCGTGAGGTTTTCCAGCACGGTCAGGTGCGGAAACAGGTTGAACTGCTGGAACACCATGCCCACGTTTTTGCGCACCTGGTCAATGGCCTTGATGTCGTCGGTGAGCTCGATGCCGTCCACGGTGAGGTGGCCCTGCTGGTGCTCTTCCAGGCGGTTGATGCAGCGGATCAGGGTGGACTTGCCCGAGCCCGACGGGCCGCACACCACGATGCGTTCGCCTTTGGCGACATCGAGGTCGATGTCGCGAAGCACATGGAAGTCGTTGCCGTACCACTTGTTGACTTTGTCGAAACGGATGATGGGTTCAGCGGCGGTTGATGCGGTCATGTTGTTGTTCCTTCTGGGACGCCTTCAGCGGGCTTTGCTGCTGCTCAACTGCTTTTCAACCCACAGGCTGTAGCGTGACATGGCAAAGCAAAAAGCGAAATAGACCAGGGTGATGAACAGGTAGGCTTCGATCTTGAACGGGCGCCATTCCACATCCGAATTCAAGGCCAGCGACAGCGCGCCGGTGAGCTCATACATGGACACGATGGTGACCAGCGAGGTGTCTTTGAAGATGGAAATGAAGTTGTTCATGATGCTGGGCACCACCATGGCCAGGGCCTGGGGCAGCACCACCTTGCGCTGCGTCTGCCAGTAGCTCAGGCCCAGGGTGTCGGCGGCTTCGAGCTGTCCTTTGGGTATGGCTTGCAGACCACCGCGGATGATCTCGGCCATGTAGGCGGCGGCAAACAGCGTGATGCCCACCACCACGCGGGTCAGCACGTCAATGGACACCCCCTGTGGCATGAACAGCGGGAACATGAACGAGGCCATGAACAGCACCGAGATCAGCGGCACGCCCCGCACCAGCTCGATGTACACCACACACACCGAGCGGATGGCCGGCAGGTTGCTGCGCCGGCCCAGCGCCACCACGATGGCCAGCGGAAAGGCCAGAAAGATGGACACCGTGGCCAGCAGCACCGTGAGCGGCAGGCCGCCCCACAGGTCGGTGCGCACCGGTGACAAGCCCATGACGCCGCCGCCCATAAGGGCAAAGAACAGCGCCATGATGCCCACCCACATGATGGCCAGCCAGGGCTTCCAGAACACGCGGATGCAGCTCACCACCAGGCCCACCAGCATGAGGCTGGTGGCCAGCACCGGGCGCCAGTGTTCTTCAAACGGATAGCGCCCAAGCAGGATCAACCGGTATTTTTCAGCCACCACGCCCCAGCAGGCGCCGGTGCCGCGGGCGGCCTGGCAGGCGCTGGCGTCTGGGGCAAAAACAGCTTGCACCACGCCCCACTGCAAGATGCCCGGCAAGGCGTAAATGCCCAGCGCCAGCACAAACAGGGTGGTGAGGATGTTGCCGATGCTGCTGAACAGGTTGCGCCGAGTCCAGGCCACCAAACCGGTGGTGCGCACGGGCGATGGGCGGGGCGCGATGGGGGTGAACCCCGTGTGGGATGGGTGGGTGTTCATGGCTTCAGCGCTCCTTGATCGCGCTGCGGGCGTTGTACCCATTCATGAACAACGAGGTGCTCAACGAGGTGGTGAGATAGACCAGCATGATGATGGCGATGCACTCGACCGCACGGCCGCTCTGGTTGATGGTGGTGTTGGCCACCGACACCACGTCGGGGTAGCCCACAGCCACGGCGAGCGACGAGTTTTTGGTCAGGTTGAGGTACTGGTTGGTCAGTGGTGGAATGATCACGCGCATGGCCTGCGGCAAGACCACCAGCCGCATGGTGTGCTTGGGCGTGAGCCCCAGCGCGCTGGCCGCTTCGGTCTGGCCACGGCTGACCGACTGGATGCCGCTGCGCACCACCTCGGCCACAAAAGCCGCGGTGTAGGTGACCAGGCCGATCAGCACCGTGAGGAACTCGGGGGTGGCGCTGGCGCCACCGTCCACCATGAAGGCCATTTGCTCGGGCAGGTCCCACTGGCTTGGCATGCCACCCAGCAACCAGCCCACCACAGCCAGCACCAGCACCAGAGCCAGTGGTGCCCACAGGCGGTCACCTGCTTGCCCCGTGCGCTCAAACCGGCTCAGCATGTGCCGGCGCCACACACCCGCAGCCACCAGCCCCACCACAGCGCCGAGCACGACCCAGCCCCATCCCACACCCGCTGTAGGCCAAGGCATGGAAAAACCGCCCTTGCTCAGGAAAAAGCCACCAAAGGCGTTCCAGGCCTCGTTGGACGGTGGCAGCACCTCCAGCATGAACAGGTACCACATCAGCAGCTGCAGCAGAACGGGAATGTTGCGAAATACTTCCACATAGCCATAGCACAGGCCGCGCACCAGACCGTTGCGCGAGAAGCGCCCCACGCCGATGGCCACGCCGATCAGGGTGGTGAAGACGATGCCCAGGAGGGCCACTTTGAGCGTGTTGAGAACGCCCATGCCAATGGCGACCGCGTAGCTCTGGCTCGGGTCGTAGGGGATGACGGTTTCGCCGATGTCAAAGCCGGCCGGGGCGCCCAGAAAGTCAAAGCCGCTGGGGATGCCCCGAGCCGCCATGTTGACTTGCGTGTTGTGCGACAGGAACCCGATGGACAGCACCACCAGGATCAGGGCCAGCAACTGGAACAGCACGCCACGGGTGGCACGGCTGTTGAGCGACCAGCGTCTACGCGAACGAGGAGGTGGAACAGTGCTCACAACCGCCTTTCAAGAAATGGGGGTATAAAAAAACCGAGACTGGAGCGCGTCCAGTCCCGGTTTGTGGTGGATTCAAAGAATCAGCGAACGGGTGGTGCGTACATCACGCCACCCTTGCTCCACAGGTTGTTGATGCCGCGGGGCAGCCCGATGGTGGTCTTGGGGCCCACATGGCGTTCAAACTTCTCGCCATAGTTGCCGCCGGCCTTGATGGCGCGCAGTGCCCATTCTTTGTCCAGGCCCAGCAGCTTGCCGGTGTCTTCGTTGCCTGCACCCAGCAGCCGCATGATGCTGGGGTTTTTGCTTTCGGCGCGCATTTTGTCGGCGTTGGCCTGGGTGATGCCAAGCTCTTCGGCTTCCAGCAGGGCATAGCCAACCCATTTGACGATGGCAAAGAACTCGTCGTCACCGCGGCGCACCATAGGGCCCAGCGGTTCTTTGGAAATCAGCTCGGGCAGGATCACGTGGTCGGCCGGGTTGGCGGCCTGCTTGGAGCGGTAAGACGCCAGACCCGACGCGTCGGTGGTGAACGCCTGGCAGCGGCCGCTGAAATAGGCGGCGGTGGTGGCTTCGGCGTTGTTGAACACCACGGGCTTGATGTTGAGGTTGTTGGCGCGCGAAAAGTCGGTCAGATTCAGCTCGGTGGTGGTGCCGGCTTCCACGCACACGGTGGCGCCTTTGAGCTGTTTGGCGCTTTTCACATTCAGCTTCTTCGGCACCATGAAACCCTGGCCGTCGTAGAAGTTGATGCCCGCAAAGTGCAGGCCCAGCGACGCGTCGCGGGTCAGGGTCCAGGTGGTGTTGCGCGCCAGCAAGTCGATCTCGCCCGACTGCAGGGCCGTGAAACGCTGTTGTGCGGTCAGCGGCACGAAGCGCGCTTTGTTGGGGTCGCCCAGCACGGCGGCGGCCACAGCACGGCAGGTGTCCACGTCCAGGCCGGCGTATTTGCCCTGACTGTCGGCCGCTGAAAAACCAGCCAGGCCGGTGCTGGCGCCGCAGATCAGTTCACCGCGTTTCTTGATCGCGTCGAGGTCTTTGCCTGCGTGTGCGGGCAGGCTGACCAGGGCGGCGGCGGTGCTCAGACCGAGGGCGGTCAGCTTCAGGGAATTCATGGTCATCAGGGGGTTCTCCATTCAAGGTGTGAATGCACATGCTTCGGCGCTTGCGCACCAAAGGGGTGCTCGTTGCGATCGCTTGGTGACTGTAGCCTTGCCTTCTGGGCGCAGGCATCGGGGTTTACGTGGGCCGGTGATGCCCTGACTTCAGTGAAGAAGGGCGCTACGTACCTGCCCCCGGTCACCCGTCTGGCACTCGCACGTTCCGTGCCACATGCTCCCGTCCCAAGGGCGACAGGCAGCGTTTTCCCCTGCCGCACCCGACCCGTATGCTTTGCGGAACAACACAGCCGCCGGAGACAAGACCATGAGCAGCCACCCCACCGCCGCAGACGACGCAGCACCCATGGCCGTGCGCCCGCACCACCGGTTTTGGCCCAAGCGCCTGCCGCACCGCATCACGCCGCCGGCCACGTCGCTGTGGGACAACCTCGTGGTCAGCGCGCGCCGCTATCCCGACAAACCTGCGCTGGTGTTTTTTGACCAGGTAACCACCTACCGCGACCTGCTGGAGCAGGCCGAGCGCCTGGCGGCCCATCTGCACACGCAGGGTGTGCAGGCCGGCGACCGGGTGATCCTGTTGATGCAAAACGCGCCCCAGTGGGTGGTGGCGCATTTCGCCATCCTGCGGGCCAACGCCGTGGTGGTGCCGGTGAACCCCATGAACCGCGCGGCCGAGCTGGGTCACTACATCACCGACCCGGACGTGAGGGTGGCCATTTGCGCCGCCGACCTGGCTGGCGAACTGCTCAAGGCCAACGCCGAACTGCCTGCCGATCAGCAACTGCAGCACCTGGTGGTGGCGCATTACCACGACGCCATCGGGCCGCAGGCCGACATTCCCCCCGCCTGGACCGACTGGCTGGCCGCCCGCCACCCGCTGCCCAGCCTGCCCGGCGGCGCGGTGGTGGACTGGGCCGACGCGCAGAGCTGCAGCGCTGCGCCACCGCTGCACAACCGCCAGCCCGCTGACCTCAGCGTGTTGCCCTACACCAGTGGCACCACCGGCTTGCCCAAAGGCTGCATGCACACCCATGCCAGCCTGATGCACAACGCGGTGGCCGGCTCGCTGTGGGGCAGCAGCACGCCTGAAAACGTCTCGCTCGTGGTGGTGCCCATGTTCCACATCACTGGCATGGTGGTGGGCATGCACGCGGGCATTTACACCGGCGCCACGCTGGTGGTGATGCCGCGCTGGGACCGCGAGCTGGCCGGGCGGCTCATTTCAAAATGGCGTGTCACCCACTGGTCCAACATTCCCACCATGGTGATCGACCTGTTGGCCAGCCCCAACTTTGCGCGGTACGACCTGTCCAGCCTGGTGCTTATTGGTGGTGGCGGGGCCGCCATGCCCCAGGCGGTGGCGCAGCGCCTGTTTGAACAGTACGGCCTGCGCTACGCCGAAGGTTATGGCCTGACCGAAACCGCGGCGCCTTCGCACAACAACCCGCCCGACGTGCCCAAGCAGCAGTGCCTGGGCATTCCGTTCATGAGCGTGGACGCGCGCGTGGTGGACCCGGACACCCTGCAAGAAATGCCCCAGGGCGAGGCGGGCGAAATCATCATTCGCGGGCCTTCGGTGTTTTCGGGTTACTGGAAGCGGCCCGAGGCCACCGAAGTGGCCTTCATCACCTTTGAAGGTCAGCGCTATTTCCGCTCGGGCGACCTGGGCCGGGTGGACGAGGACGGCTACTTCTTCATCACCGACCGCCTCAAACGCATGATCAACGCCAGCGGCTACAAGGTGTGGCCGGCCGAGGTGGAGGCGCTCATGTTTCGGCACCCCGCCATTGCCGAAGCCTGCGTGATTTCCACCCAGGATGCCTACCGCGGCGAGAGCGTGAAGGCCGTGGTGGTGCTGCGCGACAGCGCTCGCGGCCAGGTTGGCGAGCAAGACATCATCGACTGGTGCCGCGACAACATGGCGGTGTACAAATGCCCGCGCGTGGTGCAGTTCGTCGATGCCCTGCCCAAGAGCGGCAGCGGCAAGGTGATGTGGCGCCTGCTGCAGGAGGCTGAAAAGCGTTGATTTGTGTTTTGTAGATGGCACCTGCTTGGTGGTCATGGACCGGTTGTTGGGATGGGTATGAAAAGGTATGAAAAAGAACACTTTGGGCTGTTCTGCTCGTGGCTGGCGAACCTGTGACTGTGACCGTGACCGGAAGGCCAATCAGCTGACAGCCAGCACGGGCTGACCCCTTCGGCCCGAGAAACGTCGTCGATCATCCACTTGAGCTGTGGTTCGGTGGGGTGGTGTCGCAGCGGCACCCGAGCCTGCTGCTTCAGGTCGTCGGGCACATCCGCGCGAGTCAGCATCTCGCGCAGCACCTCGCCTGCGAAGCGCAGGGCCCGTGCTCTTTCGCCCGGCATCGCCATGATGGCGCTCCCAGATTTCGATCACCAGGTCAGGCTGGAAGAACCGGTTCTCTGCAGAGCCACCCCAACGGCGATAGACGACCAGCGAATCCACGTTGTTGCCGTAGAGCTCGTGGTTGCCCGCCATGTGCACGATCTCCTGGGTGGCGAAGGTGTCACGCGCCCAGCGGATGCCCTGCCCGCCCATGGCGATGGCCCCCGCCAGCACCACCACACCAACGCTCGCGTCGATTCGACGCTCCTTGTGCACCCGCGACAACTTGCCGAACTCTAGGTTGCGCCAGGAGCCTGGTCCGCATATTTCACGCACATCGCCAACCGCCTGCGCCATGGGGTACAGCGGCGCAAACGTGAGCAAGAGAGGCCGCGATGGTGAGCGCAGCGAGGGCGCTGATCGCTCGCATGCGCCATGCGGTTGCACCAACTCTTGCCCCGGCGCGGGTTGCGGGCCATTTTTCTGTCATCGCACCGGCCAGGCGCTGCTTCTGGCAAGTCTGCGACGACTTTGGGTTCCAGAGGGACCTCTTTGTGTGGTTCGTTCAACCGGACTGGGTGGCGATCTGCGACCCAGGGGGCGGACTGGCGTCTGACCTGACCGATTCTGTGGCAAACATCACGATCTGATCCCGATGCACAGGAAAATTTTCAGACTTGAATCTTGTCAGAAGGTTTGAAGCTGGATAGGATGTATCTCAAAATGTAAGTCATAGTGACCAATATTCCAGTTTGTTTTTTCAATGGAGGAAGAAAATGAAAAAGTGGTTCTTGATCTTGACCAGCAGCGCCGCGCTGGGCCTTGTGGGTTGTGGGGGTGGTGACTCGGGGGGGGGGGGCGCTGCCGGTGATGCGACGCCCGTTTTCTCTACGCTGGACTTTCCGGTCCGCTCCGCTTACGACACCATGATGACCCGGTCCATCGGGCTCAACCTGGCCGGGACCGACAATGCCGTGATCGCACCCACGGTGACCCCAGTGGATTGGCCGAGCTGGAGCAGGCTGCCACCGCCGCCGCCCGAACTGGTGCCCGCCGATCTTCGCTGGATCGGAACCATCACTGCCCAGAAGCAACCTGTGAACGTCTTGGTGACCACATACACGCCGGCTGTCACCGCGACCACTCGCGTCGACTACACCATCAAACTGAAATCACTGCGCGATGGTGTTCCTCCTCGCGAAGACTTTCTGAGTGTCTTCTTCGATGCCGAATACCGGCCCCTCGCAGCGGTGACGATGCAGAGCCGGCTCTGGACATGGACCACGCCGCAGAGTGGCCTTCCCCTCATTGGGAAAATTGGAGCATCGAGCGGTGGGGCCTTGGCCACGGTTTGTTCACAGCCTGATGTGGCCTCTTTGACCGAGCTTGGCTGCTCGGGATCCTCGGGTTCCGTCCCTGCCATCTGGTCTCTCCAGCCCGACACGGCCCAGACAGGGTTCATTACCTTCAGCTACCGTGCGCCGTTTTTTGATTCTCTCGGAGGTGCCGACGCCGCCACCGTGAACATCAAGACCAAAATCGACAGCACCGGTGCCTTCAGGGGTGCGGAGTATGAGCGTACCGAAGGTTCAGTGACGATCCGCCTGCGCGGCTGATCCGGGCCGAGGGACTTTCCCGCCCCCGGTACGCCGACGGCCGAGGGTTCAGTCATTCCGTTTCAAGAAAAAGGGCCTGCGCAGTAGGGGTGCAGGCCCTTTTTTTCGTCTGGACTCCGGCGAGGTTGCCGGCGGGTTTCACTTGCCCCAGGAATCCTTCAACCCGGTCACCCGGTTGAACACCGGCTTCACTCCCGCCACGTGATCCACCCGATCCGCCACAAAGTACCCAAAGCGTTCGAACTGAAACTTCTGATCCGGCTGTGCAGCGGCCAGTGAAGGCTCCACATAAGCCGTCACCACCTTCAGGCTGTTGGGGTTCAGCGCCTCAATGAAGTCTTTGCCGCCCGCATCCGGCTGCGGGTCGCTGAACAGGCGGTCGTACAGGCGCACTTCGGCTTCCACCCCGTCGGCCACGCCCACCCAGGTGATGGCGGCTTTGGCTTTCACGCTGTCGGCGCCGGGCGTGCCGCTCTTGGTGTCGGGGATCACCTTGGCGTGCACCTCAAGCACGGTGCCGTTCACGTCTTTGGCGCAGCCGGTGCACTCGATGACGTAGCCGCCTTTGAGGCGCACGATGTTCCCAGGCTGCATTTGGCCGTCCGCCCCTGGCCGGGGCGGATAGAGGCGCTTGTAGCCCTTGGGCGGCACTTCTTCAAAGTCTTCGCGTTCGATCCACACCTCTTTGCCGATCTTGAACACGCGGTCGGGCGGTGGGGTCTGGCCTTCGGGGACTGCGCTGTGGGGCAGGGCGGGCAGGGTGCAGTCTTCCGTGTAGTCGTCAGCGCCAAAGGCTTCGGCCCAGTTCGTCAGCACCAGCTTGACGGGATCGAGCACGGCCATGCCGCGGTGGGCTTTGTTTTCCAGGTCTTCACGCAGGCAGCCCTCTAAGGTGCTGTAGTCGATCCAGGAATCGCTTTTGGTGACGCCGATGCGTTCGGCAAAGAGCTGGATGCTGGCGGGTGTGTAGCCGCGGCGGCGCAGGCCCACGATGGTGGGCATGCGCGGGTCGTCCCAGCCGCTCACTTTGTGGTCGTACACCAGCTGGGCCAGCTTGCGCTTGCTGGTGATCACGTAGGTGAGGTTGAGGCGGGCAAATTCGTACTGGCGGGGCGCGGGCGCGGCCAGCAGGTGGCCTTCAATCAGGCGCTCCATCAGCCAGTCGTAAAACGGCCGTTGGTCTTCAAACTCCAGCGTGCAGATGCTGTGGGTGATCTGCTCCAGCGCGTCCTCAATGGGGTGCGCAAAGGTGTACATGGGGTAAATGCACCACTTGTCGCCGGTGTTGTGGTGCGTGGCGCGGCGGATGCGGTAGATGGCCGGGTCGCGCAGGTTGATGTTGGGCGAGGCCATGTCGATCTTGGCGCGCAGCACCATGCTGCCGTCTTCATGGCGGCCGTCGCGCATTTCGCGGAAGCGGGCCAGGTTTTCGGCCGGGGTGCGGCTTCGGAACGGGCTGTCCACACCGGGTTTGCCGAAGTCGCCGCGGTTGGCGCGCATTTGCTCTGCGGTTTGTTCGTCCACATAGGCGTGGCCCGATTGCACCAAATATTCCGCCGCGCGGTACATGAAATCAAAATAGTCGCTGGCCTGAAACAGGTGGTTTTGGCCGTTGGCTTCCCAGCCAAAGCCGAGCCACTGCACCGCGTCCAGGATGGAGTTGACGTATTCGGTGTCTTCCTTCTCGGGGTTGGTGTCGTCAAAGCGCATGTGGCACACGCCGCCGTAGTCGCGCGCCAGGCCAAAGTTGAGGCAGATGCTCTTGGCGTGACCCACGTGCAGGTAGCCGTTGGGCTCGGGGGGGAAGCGTGTGCGAATCTTGGCCGGGTCCAGCGGGCCGGCGGCGTGGTGGGCGGCGTCGCCCGGGGTGCCGGCCCAGTGGCGGCTGGCGTAGGTGCCTTGTTCCAGGTCTTTTTCAATGATCTGGCGCAGGAAGTTGCTGACCTTGTGTTCGCCGGCCGCTTCGCTGGCGGGGGCTGCAGGGTTGTTTTTAGGGGCGTTTGGGGTGGTGTTCGGGCTCATTCGAGCATTCTAGGGCCGCGGCCCGTGGCTGCGCCACGCCCCTGGCGGTGCGGCGGGGTGGACGCCAGTTATCGCCGGGTGCCCGGGACTCACCGCGGAGACTTTCCGGTATCGTCCGGGCTTGCGGGGGTGGCGCCAAGACCAGGAGCCTGTCGGGCTTGTCTTGTGATCAGACCCTGGATCCACCCGTCCCCCGGTTCATCAGCCCTGTCAAACATGCCGCACCATGAACAAAAACGACCCTGACTCCAGGCCCGTGGCCGTGCCCCCGCCAGGCGCCGCTACCCAGGCAGACGACGTGTTTCTGCCTTCGGTGCGGGTGCAACTGGGCTGGCACGACATGGATGCGGCGGTGCAGGCCGGGATCCTCGCGCCAACCGAGGCCCACGCGCTGTGGTCGGCCTGGGCCAGGCCGGGCAGCCACACGCGGTGGGAGCCGGGTGGCTTGTCGGTACCCGGCGCCGCGCTGGAGCGCACGGCACCCGAGTTGGCGCCGGTTGCCAGCGGGCCGCGCTTTTCGTTCACCAACACGCTGTATTACTTTGGCGGCATGCTGGCCATTGGTGCGATGACGCTGTTCATGACGCTGGGCTGGGAGCTGTTTGGCGCCTGGGGTGTGCTGGCGCTGGCGCTGGGCTACCTGGTGGGCGCACTGCTGGTGGCGGGCAACCTTTTGAAGAAAGGCCTGCACACGCCGGCCGGCATTTTGGCCACGCTGGCGGTGTGCCTGGTGCCGCTGGCGGTGTGGGCGCTGCAAAAAGGGCTGGGCGCCTGGCCTGAGGGCGGTGCCGATAGCTACCGCGACTACCACCGCTTCATTCACTGGCGCTGGGTCACCCTGGAGCTGGCCACGCTGGCTGCGGCCGTGGTGATGCTGTGGCGCTACAAGCTGTCGTTCATGGTGATGCCGGTGGCCGTGACGCTTTGGTACATGAGCATGGACGTGGCGCGTTTTTTGATGCAGACCAGCGGTTTTGACTGGCAGTTTCGGCTGGACGTTTCGCTGGTGTTTGGCCTCTTCACCTGCGCCGTGGCGGTGTGGGTCGACCTGCGCACGCGCCGCGCCACGCTGCCCGAAGACCGGCAAGACTTTGCCTTCTGGCTCTACCTGTTTGGCGCCATTATGTTTTGGGCGGGCCTGAGCATGCAAAACAGCGACTCCGAGGTGAACAAGTTCATTTACGCGCTGATCAACGTGGGCCTGGTGTTTCTGGGTGCCGCCATTGGGCGGCGCGTGTTCACGGTGCTGGGCGCGCTGGGCGTGGCGGGCTACCTGGGGTATTTGTCATACCGGGTGTTTGAAGACAGCCTGCTGTTCCCGTTTGCCCTCACGCTGCTGGGCCTGGCGGTGGTGGGGCTGGGCATTTGGTGGCAAAAGCACGAAGCCGGCCTGCACGCCCGGCTGGCCAGCTGGTTGCCAGCAGCGTTGCGGCCACTGGCGCAGGGTTGACGGGCTGAAAGCGCCGGGGCCAGACGCATGGTCTGGCCCCGGCTTGCTGCCTCGGTTTTGGCAGTGCTACCCGATCATCAATACGTTAGGTTGAGTTGCATCACCACGGTGGTGCCGCTCACTTCGTTGCCCACAATCAGCAGCGGTTTGCCGTTGGGCGACTGGGCGGCGGGCACAAACACCAGGCCTTCAGGGCCCAGATCGCCAATGGCGGCGAGTCGGCCAGCGGCGGCTTCGGTTTTAGGGTCTGTCTCCCATTCGTCGCGGGTGTTCAGGTAGTCCACGCGGGTGGGTGCTGCGGGGTTGGTGATGTCGTACACCAGCACGCCGCCCATGCGCTCCAGGCCAATGAACGCAAAGGTTTTGCTGCCAATGGTGCCCACGGCCACACCTTCGGGCTCGGGGCCTTTGGCGTCGCTGCGGCTGTCTTTGGTCCAGGTGGAGCTGTTTTTTGGGCCGCCTTCGTTGTGGCCGCTGTTGAAGAAGTCGGCACACGGAATGGTGCGCGTGCGGCCGAGCTTGCAGTCGGCGCTGGCCAGAAACTTTTCAATTTCAGCGCCCGAGTCCCACACCAGCGAGCCGTCTTCACCCCAGATGCTGAACGAGCGGGCGCCGTAGCTGTAGAGCTTGTCGTACATCAGGCGGTCGCCGGCGGGGTCTTGCACGCCAAAGCTGTTGTAACGAAGCGGCGCACCCATGGTGTCGGTTTTATAGCCCTGCACCCAGCTGATGTTGAGGCGACCGAGTTCGCCGTTGGCGTTGCAGGTACCCGGGCTGGCCGCGGTGCCCGAAACGCCGGCTGTGGCGCCGCAATAACCGAACACGGCGGGGTCGAGCAGGGCACCCACCAGCGGTAGCGGTGTCGAACCACCGACAGTGCGCAACTGTGGTGGCACCACTTGCCAGCCAGCGGCTCTTGTCAGTGCTGAAACGCGCAGTTCTTCAATAAAGCCCAGCGCGGGGTTCTGCGTGGCAAGGTAGGCGGGGTTGTCCTCACCCCAGGCGCGCGCGTCGCCCTCGTTGGCGGTCACCAGGTAGGTCTTGCCGCCCACGGTGTACGACGCCATGGCATCGGGCTGGTACATGCCGTACACGCCCGGCCAGGTCTTGATGTTGATCGTGGAGCCATCTCGGTCTGACACATCCAGCTCGTTGCCCGCTACGCCGTAGTTTTTGAGGCCCAGCGGCAAGATGTCGGTCACGGTGGCGGTGGCAATGTCCACCTTGGCCAGGGCGTTGTTTTCTTGCAGGGTCACCCAGGCGGTGAGGCCGTCGGCTGAAAGGGCAATGTATTCGGGCTCAAGGTCTTGCGAGGCCGAAGCGCCCGGGCCATAGAGGCGGATGCCTTTGGCGCGCAGGGTGGCTTCTTGGCCGGTGAAGGCGCCAAAGCCAGCGGTGCGCACCACCAGGCGGGCGGGGTTGCGGATGTCGATGATGCTGATGCTGCCCTCGGGGTCAACCTGGTAGTCGTCGCTGGGCTCGCCTTCGTTGGCGGTGAGCACGGTTTTGCCGTCGGGTGTGAAGACGATCATGTCGGGCAGCGAACCGACCGTGGCCGAACCCAGCAGGCTCAGGTCGCTGGCGCGGTAGAGCGCCATGCGGCCGGGGTTGGTTTTCACGGGCGCTTGAATGGCCACGGCCACCAGGCCGTTGAACACGGCTACGCTGTTGATGGATGAGCCCGCCAGCACCGCATTGGAGTTGATCTGGTTGAGAAGGGTGGGCTTGGTGGGGTCGCTCAGGTCGATCACGTCAATGGCGCCAGCCTGGGCGTTGACCACAAACAAGCGCTTGCTGGCCGCGTCGTACGCTGGAATTTCGGCGGCGCTCACTTCGTACAGGCCCGACTGGTAGCTGCCAATTTTTTCCAGCTTCAGGCCAGCTGGCGTGGCTTCCACCACCGGGACGGGCGGCGTGGGCATTGGCGGGGGCGCGGCGGGCTCGTCGCTGCCACCGCAGGCGGCGAGCACGGCCACCATGACGAGCGAGACCGCAAGGCGGTGCACGGGCTGGCGGGCTGGGGCTTGAGCAGAGGCGGGCAGGGTCTTCATGGCGTACTTTTTGGTTAAAAGCACGTTTGTAAACACGGCGCGTGACCGCTTGGTGACGCCCGCGTGACGCCCGCGTGACGCGGATTTTTTCAGGGCCTGGGCGTGACCCGCCGCATTACTGCCCGAAGCGCGGGCCGCTTTTCAGAAACTCGGTTTCAGCGGGCGTGTTGTCGCGGCCCAGCGCGGCGTTGCGGTAGGGGAAGCGGCCGTATTGCGCCACGATGTCGCGGTGCTGCTGGGCAAAGCGCAGGTTGCTGGCCAGGGCTTCGCGGCGTTCGGGGGTGGCGGTGGCGAGCAGGTGGGTGAAGCGCGCCACGCATTCGTCTTGCAGGGCCAGGTCTTCAGCGTGCATGAGCGGCATGTAGAGAAACACGCGGCCCACGCGGGGCAGCAGGGTGTTTTGCCCCAGCGCAAGGGTTTGCAGCACCAGTTGCCGGGCGCGCGGGTCGCCGGCAAAGGCGCGGGCCTGGCCGCGGTAGATGTTGCGCGTGAACTGGTCGAGCACGATGATGAGTGCCAGCCGGGTGTTGACATGGGATTCCCAGTCGGCCAGGCCGCCTTGCAGCGCTTCGTTCACCAGGGGCGCAAAACGGTGACGAATCAGCTCGTCTTGCGCGGCGCCGCCACCAAACCACAGGCTGTTGTGGTCGGTGCTGGGCCAGTCGTACAGCAGGCCGTCGCCCAGCCAGAAGCTGAGCACGTCTTGTGCAGTGGCGCCGTGTGTGTGGGGGGCGTTGGTGCTCATGGGGGTACCTCTGCTGAAACGGTGTCTGGGGCGCCGGTGGGTCTGGTGAGCAGGTTTCCGGGAGTCAGTTACGTCTGGCAACGACTTTGACTGTGCAGACGGTACAGGTTACAGCGATTTTTTCTGTAATGCAGCTACAGGGCGTCAACAGCCTTGCAACCAGGAACAACCCATGAAAACTTTCCCTTTGAAAACCCAATGGGCCCGTACCTCGGCTCTGGCCCGTGGTCTGACGCTGGCCGCCTTGGCAGCGGGCGCCTGGGCACTGTCTGCCGGTTTGACGCAGGCACACGCAAACGATGTGTACTGGTCTGTCGGTATCAGCCAGCCGGGCGTGTCGGTGGGCGTGTCGAATGCGCCGCCGGTGGTCTACCAGTATCCGGTGATTCAGCACCGCCCTGTGGTGGTGCACCAGCCTTACCACTATGTGCGCCCGGTGGTTGTGGTTCCGCAGCCGGTGTATTACCAGGGCCAAGGTCCGCGCTGGGACGAGCGCCGCGACCGACGCCACAACAAATGGCATAAGCACCACAACCGACACGACCGGTATGGCCAAGACGATCGGTATGGTCATGGCGATCGCTACGATCGCGAAGATCGCCATGGCCGTGGCGATGACGACCGCCAGGGCGGCGGCCGCCGGTGAGCGGGCGGGTGTGGCGCGCCGTTAGTTCAGCGCTGCTGAAAGATGATGTGGTGGGCCTGAGCCACGACCGCGAGCCGCTGGGCGAACGCTGGTCCATGGCGGCTGCTTGCCAGCCGCCCGGCGTCAACGGTGAGCCGGTGGTCTTTCGCAATCATCGTCCCGGCGGTGCCGTACGGGGCGCGTCTGCCGAGTTCGCGTCGCAGCAGTTCGTCTTTCATCGGGTCTACTGCCCGGGCTGAATGTGGTGGTTGGGTGACGCGGCGTCGTTCATCGGGCCCGCATCCTGGGCCGTGACGTTCAGCGTCGGCCCAGTAGCCACCAGGGCTGTGCCCCATGCCACCAGATCACAGACCATGGCCAGCACGCCCATGGATCGGGCCGAGATGATGCACATCCACAAGGCGCTGTGCACCCGCACCACGCGACCGAGCGACTCGGTGACTTCGGACGCCGGCAGCAGGCCATAGGCCAGGTGAACCAGCCGGTCAGTGTGGCCGCGTTCCCAGCCCCGGAGCGCGTTGAATGTGAGCCCTTTGTGGGCCTGCCAACGGCGGTCTTGGGGCACCTCGGCCCGGGTGCAGTGCCAACCCGACGGCAGCTGTGTTGTGAGGAATCCTCATCAGGGGCGTCGACGCACGTGATTCGACTTTACCGTGCTGTTACAACCGGGCGGCACCGAGCGGCGCAGGGCTTCCTACAATGGTTCACATGAAAAAATGGATCTACACGCTGACTTCGCTGCTGCTCGCCTGGGGGCTTGCTGGCTGTGCTGTGCTCCAACCGGGCCCGCGCAGCATCGACCTTTCTGAGGCGAAGTTGGCGGCCATGATCGGGGATCAATTCCCCTTTAACAGCCGCTACATGGAATTGTTTGACGTGGTGCTCGACCGGCCTCAGGTGCGTCTGATGCCGGCTGAAAACCGCATTGGAACAGCCATGGGGTACAGCATTGGAGCATCGCTGCTGGGCATGCGGCCCACGCAGGGCACGCTGGATCTCAGCTACAGCCTGCGTTTTGAGCCCGCCGACCAGACGGTGCGGCTGACGCAGGTTCGGGTGGAGCGCTTTGATGTGCCGGGCGTGCCGCCCGCCTACGCGACCCGCGTGAACCGGTTGGGTGGACTGCTGGCTGAGGGGTTGCTGCAAGATTTTGTGATTCACCGCCTGAAGCCCGAAGACCTGCGGGCAGCACAAGGCTGGGGCTACCAGCCTGGTGCGCTGCAGGTGGTCCCCGGCGGGCTGCGGTTGCAGCTGGATCCCGTGGCGCGGCGCTGACCCGGCGCTAGCACCCGGCGGCAAGAGGTACCGTCACCACCTTTGTGTCCAGCCAGTGCCTGGCTGCGGCCTTCTGTACAAACGGCCTTCGCGGCGACCAATTCATGGATTTTCCGTTGTTGATCAAGGCCGCCATCATGGGTGTGGTGGAAGGCCTGACCGAGTTTTTACCCATTTCTTCCACCGGTCACCTCATCTTGGCGGCGGCGCTGCTGGACATGCCGGGTGAAAAAATCAAGCTGTTTGAGGTGGTGATCCAGACTGGAGCGATCATGGCCATTGTTTCGCTGTATGCGGCCAAGCTGTGGGACACCCTGGTGGGCCTGCCCACCGAACGGCAGGCGCAGCGCTTTACCCTGAACATCGTGGTGGGATTTGTCCCGGCTGCGCTGGCGGGTGTGCTGTTCATCGACTTTATCAAGGGCGTGCTGTTCAATCCGGTGGTGGTGGCGATGGGCTTCATCGCGGGCGGCTTCGTGATCCTTTGGGCCGAACACCTGCAAAAGCGCGGCACGCCGGCGCACATTGACGATGTGGACAGCGTGCGCTGGCAAGACGCTTTGAAGGTGGGGCTGGTGCAGTGCACAGCGCTGGTGCCGGGCGTGAGCCGCTCGGGCGCCACCATCATTGGCGCCATGCTGCTGGGTTTCAACCGCAAGGCAGCCACCGAGTTCAGCTTTTTCCTGGCCATTCCGATGCTGTTTGGCGCAGCGGCTTACGACATTTACAAAAACCGCGACCTGCTGAGCGCGGCAGACATTCCACTGTTTGCCGTGGGGCTGGTGGTGTCGTGGCTGTCGGCCTGGGTGTGTGTGAAGTGGCTGCTGCGCTTTGTGGGCAGGCACACCTTTGTGCCTTTTGCCTGGTACCGCATTGCCTTTGGCGGTTTGATTCTGCTCACCGCATATATGGGCTGGGTGGACTGGGGGGGCTGAGTCTGTCCGGTGCACTGCCATGAGCCCAGCGGCGCGACTGGCGTGGCGCCCCCTCGCTGGCGAGGCTTCCGCCGGCGTCTGCCTGGCGGGCAGACGGTGGGCCTGGACGGGTGGACGGGCCCGCCTGGACTTGGGGCACAGGGTGGACACTTGCGCATCAGCATGGCGCAGGTGCCAGTTCACGTGGCTGCTGATCCGTTTGATCGTGGAGGGTTACAGGCCGGCATCATCGGACACGGCCATTGCAGGGGCAACACAGGGACGATGGTCTGCCACATCGGTACTTTTCGTCGCAGTTGGCGGCATGGGTAAAGGTCTTTGGCAGCTTGGAGATCAGCACCACTTCGATCAGGGCCAGCCCCCCACATGCTGGGCTCGTTCAGCGAGGTGACCTCAAACGGTTCCTGGTCGCCAATGCGCTTGAGCCGCGCGGCCAGCGCGCCCCTGTTGCCCAACGCAGCCTCCACCCAAGGCACCGGTTCAACCCGGAAATGGAACATGCACCGGACTTGTGTGCCGATCGGTCCGCGGCAGAGCGGCAACCGCAGCCAGGGGCTGGCGAAGAACAGGCTGGGCAGGGCGCGAATGGCTCCAGGGACTTTGGGGGGGCGGGTCATGAAGGCAAACTAAAAACAGATGGCCCGAGACCGGCAAACAGCAGCGGCGATTTGTCGGTGGGCCGAAGACAGGCTGCTGAGCGGGCCTTGGGCTTGACGCGGCTGGCGCCGGTTGCTGTGTAAGTGGCTCGTAAGAGCCTTTGCGCACATTCAATGGCTGATCTGTTCCCACTACACCCGAGGAGACTGCCCATGTCCGCACCGTCGACGTCCATCCAATCCACCCTGGTCGAAAACCGCGTCTTTGAACCCACCGAGGCGACGGTGAAGGCCGCACGCATTTCGGGTATGGACGCTTACAACGCGCTGTGCGCTGAAGCCGAGAACGACTTTGAAGGATTCTGGGCCAAACGCGCCCGCGAAACGCTGACCTGGCACAAGCCCTTCACCAAAACGCTGGACGAGTCGAACGCCCCTTTCTACAAGTGGTTTGAAGACGGTGAACTGAACGCTTCGTACAACTGCCTGGACCGCCACATGGGGACCCCGGTGGAAAACAAGACCGCCATCATTTTCGAAGCCGACGGCGGCGAGGTGACCAAGGTGACCTACAAAGAACTGCTGGCCAAGGTGTCGCAGTTTGCCAATGCGCTCAAGGCCAAAGGTGTGAAGAAGGGCGACCGCGTCGTCATCTACATGCCCATGACCATTGAAGGTGTGGTGGCCATGCAGGCTTGCGCCCGCATTGGCGCCACCCACAGCGTGGTGTTCGGTGGCTTCTCGGCCAAGGCCCTGCAAGAGCGCATTCAAAACGCCAGCGCCGCGGCCGTGATCACCGCCAACTACCAGCTGCGCGGCGGCAAAGAGCTGCCGCTCAAGTCCATCGTGGACGAAGGCATTGCCATGGGCGGCTGCGAGTGCGTGAAAAACGTGATCGTGTTCCAGCGCACCCCCACCGCAGTCAACATGGTGGCCGGCCGCGACAGTTTCATGCACGAGGTGATGGCTGCCGAATCCACCGACTGCCCGGCCGAAATGGTGAGCGCCGAGCACCCGCTGTTTGTTCTCTACACCTCGGGTTCCACCGGCACGCCGAAGGGTGTGCAGCACAGCACCGGTGGCTACCTGCTGTGGGCCAACCTGACCATGAACTGGACCTTCGACCTGAAGGACAGCGACATTTTCTGGTGCACGGCCGACATCGGCTGGATCACCGGCCACACCTACGTGGCTTACGGCCCGCTGGCCGCTGGTGCGACGCAGATTGTGTTTGAAGGCGTGCCCACCTACCCGAACGCTGGCCGCTTCTGGCAGATGATCGAGAAGCACAAGTGCACCATTTTCTACACCGCACCCACGGCCATCCGCTCGCTGATCAAGGCCGCCGAGGGCGACGAAAAAGTGCACCCAGCCCGCTCTGACTTGAGCAGCCTGCGACTGCTCGGTTCGGTGGGGGAGCCCATCAATCCCGAAGCCTGGATGTGGTACTACAAGCACGTGGGCGGCGAGCGCTGCCCCATTGTGGACACCTTCTGGCAGACCGAAACCGGTGGCCACATGATCACCCCGCTGCCAGGCGCCACGCCGCTGGTGCCCGGTTCGTGCACGCTGCCGTTGCCCGGCATTGCCGCGGCCATCGTCGATGAAGCCGGCATGGACGTGCCCAACGGCGCGGGCGGCATCCTGGTGGTGAAGAAGCCCTGGCCTTCGATGATCCGCACCATCTGGGGCGACCCGGAGCGGTTCAAGAAGAGCTACTTCCCTGAAGAACTCAAAGGTTATTACCTGGCCGGCGACGGCGCCGTGCGCAGTGTGGACCGCGGGTATTTCCGCATCACGGGCCGCATTGATGACGTGCTCAACGTGTCGGGCCACCGCATGGGCACGATGGAGATCGAGTCGGCGCTGGTGGGCAAGACCGACCTGGTGGCCGAAGCGGCGGTGGTGGGTCGTCCCGACGACCTCACCGGCGAAGCCATTGTGGCCTTCGTGGTGCTCAAGCGTTCGCGCCCCACCGGCGACGAAGCCAAGGCCATTGCCAAGGTGCTGCGCGATTGGGTGGGCAAGGAAATCGGCCCGATCGCCAAGCCCAAGGACATCCGTTTCGGTGACAACCTGCCCAAGACCCGCTCGGGCAAGATCATGCGCCGCCTGCTGCGCTCGATTGCCAAGGGCGAAGCCATCACCCAAGACACCTCCACTCTGGAGAACCCGGCCATCCTGGATCAATTGTCTGAAAACAATTGAGGCCTGAAAGTGCCTGAGCGCCGCGAGGCGTTCAGGCAACAAAAAACCCGCTGAATGTCAGCGGGTTTTTTGTTTTCAGGGGAACCGAACTTACTTCTGGCTCAGCACCCAGGCAGACAGTTTCTTTGCGTCGGCTTCGCTCACCTGCGGGTTGGCGGGCATGGGGATCGCGCCCCACACGCCAGAACCACCCTTGATGATCTTGGTGGCCAGCATGTCGAGCGCTTTCGCGTCGCCAGCGTACTTCTTGGCCACGTCCTTGTAAGACGGGCCCACAAGCTTCTTGTCGGCGGCATGGCAAGCCATGCAATTTTTGCTTTTGGCCAGCGCTTCGTCAGCAATGGCCGGTGCAGCGATGGCGGCCATGGCGGCCATAATCAAAAGAGCGCGTTTCATGTGTTGTCCTTGTGGAAGAGGGAAGTGGGGCAGACGTTTTAATTTTAGCGGCTCCCCAGGCTTTGATACGGTCGGTTACAGTTTCTTGCCGGGCTTTATCGGGCCTTTACTGGAGGGTGTGATGTTTTTCCTGCTCACGGGCCTTGGCCTGATGCTGTTGAAGTATTTCGAGATCGGTTTTGTGGCCGAACTCTCGTGGTGGTGGGTCTTGTCGCCCTTTGCCATGGCGGTGGCCTGGTGGGCCTGGGCCGACACCACCGGCTACACCAAACGCAAAGCCATGGAGCGGATGGACCAGAAAAAGCAGCACCGCATTGACCGCCAGCGCGAGGCGCTGGGCATCAAGAGCAAGCGGCGCAACTGAGCGGCGTCTGCCTCAATAGTTGTCCAGCACGGCGCCCTTGCTGGCGCTGGAAGCATTGAAGGCAAACTTGGCCTGCACACCCCGGGTGTAGCGCGGTGCCGGAGCGGTCCAGCCGGCCTTGCGCCGTGCAATTTCGCTGTCCGGCACGTTGAGTTCGAGTTTCAGGGCATGGGCGTCGATGGTGATGCTGTCGCCTTCTTCGACCAAGGCGATGGTCCCGCCAGCGGCGGCCTCGGGTGCCACATGGCCGACCACCATGCCCCAGGTGCCACCGGAGAAGCGGCCGTCGGTGATGAGGCCCACGGTCTCTCCCAGCCCTGCGCCAATCAAAGCTCCCGTGGGTGCCAGCATCTCGGGCATGCCGGGGCCGCCTTTGGGCCCCAGGTAGCGCAACACCATCACGTCACCGGCCACGATCTTGCCGTCCAGGATGGCCTTGAGTGCCGACTGCTCATCTTCAAACACGCGAGCTGGCCCGGTCATCACCGGGTTTTTCAGGCCTGTGATCTTGGCCACACAGCCTTCGGGTGACAGATTGCCTTTGAGGATGGCCAGATGGCCCTGCGCGTACATGGGCTTGTCGATGGGGCGGATCACATCCTGGTCTGCGCGCGGCGCGTCGGGTACGTTTTTGAGCACTTCGGCCACGGTTTGGCCGGTGATGGTGATGCAGTCGCCGTGCAGCAAGCCGGCGTTCAGCAGCATCTTCATGACCTGTGGAATACCGCCTGCGCGGTGCAGGTCCACGGCCAGATACTGCCCACTTGGTTTGAGGTCGCACAGCACCGGTGTTTTCTGGCGCATGCGTTCGAAGTCGTCGATGTTCCACTCCACACCCGCGCAATGCGCAATGGCCAGGAAATGCAGAACGGCGTTGGTGGAGCCGCCTGTGGCCATGATCACCGCCACCGCGTTTTCAATGCTCTTGCGGGTCACGATGTCGCGCGGCTTGATGTCCTGGCGGATGGCTTCGATCAGAACCCGGGCCGATGCTTTGGCCGACTCCACCTTTTCGTCATGCACGTTGGCCATGGTGGAGGAGCAGGGCAACGATATGCCTAGCGCTTCGAAGGCCGACGACATGGTATTGGCGGTGTACATGCCGCCACACGAGCCGGTGCCAGGAATGGCGCGCCGCTCAATCTCATGCAGGTCAACGTCGCTCAGGTTGCCGGCCGCGTTCTGCCCCACGGCTTCAAACACGCTGACGATGTTCAGGTCCTGGTCCTTGTAGCGTCCCGGCAGGATGGTGCCGCCGTACACATAGATGGCGGGCACGTTGGCCCGCAGCATGCCCATCAGGCCGCCAGGCATGTTCTTGTCACACCCGCCGATGACGACCACGCCGTCCATCCACTGGCCTTGCACGCAGGTTTCCACGCAATCGGAAATCACCTCGCGTGAGACCAGTGAGTACTTCATGCCCTCGGTGCCCATGGCCATGCCGTCTGAAATGGTGGGCGTGCCGAACACCTGGGCGTTGCCGCCGGCATCCTCAATGCCGGCAACCGCTGCGTCGGCCAGTTTTTGCAGACCCGAATTGCACGGCGTGATGGTGCTGTGCCCGTTGGCCACGCCCACCATGGGTTTCACGAAATCGCCTTCCTCGTAGCCCATGGCGTAGTACATGGACCGGTTGGGCGCACGCGATTTGCCCTGGGTGATGTTCGCGCTGCGACGGTTGATGGGCTGGATCGGGATGGTTATGGATTCGGCCATGCTGGGTCTCCTCGGTTTGGTGGGTGGGCGTTGGTGTGCCGTGTTGCCGGGCTCGGCGGGCACCACGCCTTATAGCCCGGATGCATGACCCGCTGCGGGGTGGGCGATAATTGCAGTCGCTTCTTTCCTTCCCCAAACCCTTCCAGTCGAAGCTCCAACATGCCCGCTTACCGCTCCAAAACTTCTACCGCTGGCCGCAACATGGCTGGTGCCCGCGCCCTGTGGCGAGCCACTGGCATGAAGGATGGCGATTTTGTAAAACCGATCATTGCCATCGCCAATTCCTTCACCCAGTTTGTGCCCGGCCACGTGCACCTGAAAGACCTGGGCCAGTTGGTGGCGCGCGAAATTGAAGCTGTGGGCGGGGTTGCCAAGGAATTCAATACCATCGCGGTGGACGACGGCATCGCCATGGGCCACGACGGCATGTTGTATTCGCTGCCCAGCCGCGAGCTGATTGCCGACTCGGTCGAGTACATGGTCAACGCCCACTGCGCCGACGCGCTGGTGTGCATCTCCAACTGCGACAAAATCACACCCGGCATGCTGATGGCGGCGATGCGCCTGAACATCCCGGTGGTGTTTGTGTCGGGCGGTCCCATGGAAGCCGGCAAGGCCAAGTTGGCCAACCCGCAAACGCAGGTGATGGAGTTCAGGAAGCTCGATCTTGTCGATGCCATGGTGATGGCTGCGGACGACCAGGTGAGCGAAGCCGATCTGGCCGAGGTCGAGCGCTCGGCTTGCCCGACTTGCGGTTCTTGCTCGGGCATGTTCACCGCCAACTCCATGAATTGCCTGGCCGAAGCGTTGGGCCTGGCCTTGCCGGGCAACGGCACGGTGCTGGCCACGCACGCCGACCGCGAGCAGTTGTTCAAGCGCGCGGGTCGTCTGGCGGTGGATCTGTGCCAGCGTTACTACGAGCAGGAAGACGAATCCGTGTTGCCGCGCTCGATGGGCTTCAAGGCCTTTGAGAACGCGATCACGCTGGACATCGCCATGGGCGGCTCGACCAACACCATCCTGCACCTGCTGGCGATCGCCCAGGAGGCCGGGATCGACTTCACCATGGCGGACATCGACCGACTCTCGCGCGTGGTGCCGCAGTTGTGCAAGGTCGCGCCCAACACCGACAAGTACCACATCGAAGATGTGCACCGTGCCGGGGGCATCATGGCCATCCTGGGCGAGCTCGACCGCGCGGGCCGGCTGCACACCGACGTGCCCACGGTCCACGCCAGGACCATGAAGGACGCACTGGACCAGTGGGACATTGCGCGCAACCCTTCGGACGAAGTCAAGACACTCTACCGGGCTGGCCCGGCGGGCATTCCGACCCAGGTGGCGTTCAGCCAGGCCACCCGCTGGCCCAGCCTCGATCTGGACCGCGCCAACGGATGCATCCGGTCTTTGGAACACGCGTATTCGAAGGAAGGCGGCCTGGCCGTTTTGCGCGGCAACATCGCGCTTGATGGCTGCGTGGTCAAAACCGCCGGTGTGGACGAAAGCATGTTCGAGGTGGAGAAGCTGCGCTACACCACCAGCGTGCCAACCTCGACCTTGCGGGTGTTCCGCGGGCCCGCGCGGGTGTTCGAATCCCAGGATGCTGCGGTCGAGGCGATCCTCGCCAACCAGATCGTCGCCGGTGATGTGGTGGTCATCCGCTACGAAGGTCCGCGCGGCGGGCCAGGCATGCAGGAGATGCTGTACCCGACGTCTTACCTGAAATCCAAGGGGCTGGGAAAGCATTGCGCCCTGCTGACCGATGGTCGTTTCTCCGGCGGCACCTCGGGCCTGTCCATCGGTCATGTGTCGCCAGAGGCCGCTGCGGGTGGCGCCATCGGGCTGGTGCGTGAGGGCGACATGATCAGCATCGACATCCAGAACCGCAGCATCAACCTGCTGGTGGGCGACGAGGAGCTTGCGCAGCGCCGTGCCGAGCAGGACGCAAAGGGCTGGAAGCCCGCCCAACCCCGGCCGCGCAAGGTGTCGGCAGCGCTCAAAGCCTACGCCATGCTGGCCATGTCGGCCGACAAGGGTGCGGTGCGCGACCTGTCGCTGCTGGGCGACTGACCCCCCGCCGGTGACCTGCAAACAGCTCCTTCGGGAGCTGTTTTGTTTTGGTGCGCCCAGCCTGGGCGCACACCTGTGGGTGCAAGTCCCGCCGCGAGCTCGCCAGCGTGGTGGTCAGGGTGAAGCCCGAAAGGCCGTGGCAGCGCGGAATCAGAGGAATCAGAGGAATCGGTCCCGCCGAACCCAGACAAGGCAAGCCTGAGCGTCGGGTCGGGTGTGACGACAACGCTGACGACCTCAATCATTGCAACCGCCCGGTGCGGACCCGCATGCCGGGTGGTGTGGGAGGGGCGGGCCAGACGGCGCCCCCCTGTCCCGATGGTAAATGCATTCATCTCCAAGCGTGAGCCGTAGCAACGTGCACAATCTACGTCATGTTGATTCACCCCCAGATTGATCCCGTCGCATTGCAACTCGGGCCCTTGGCCATCCACTGGTACGGGCTGACCTACCTCGCGGCATTTGGTTTGTTCCTGTTGCTGGCCAACGCCAGGCTGCGGCACGAGCCCTTTGCTTCGGTGCGGCAACCCGCGCCCTGGGCTCGGCGCGATGTGGAAGACATCCTGTTTCTGGGTGTCATGGGGGTCGTGCTGGGTGGGCGGTTAGGGTATTGTCTGTTTTACAAGCCGGCCTATTACCTGGCGAATCCGCTTGAAATTTTTGCAATCTGGCAGGGTGGCATGAGCTTTCATGGCGGGCTGCTGGGTGTGATGCTGGCCATGGTCTGGTACGCACGCAGCCGTCACCGGCCGTTTCTGCAGGTCATGGACTTTGTGGCGCCGTGTGTGCCCACCGGGATTGCGGCCGGTCGTCTGGGCAACTTCGTCAATGGCGAACTCTGGGGTCGTGTGGCCGATCCGTCGCTGCCCTGGGGCATGGTGTTTCGTGGTGCGGGCGACTTGCCACGCCACCCGTCTCAGGCCTACCAGTTTCTGCTGGAAGGCCTGCTGCTCTTTGTGTTGCTGTGGCTGTATGCCCGCAAGCCGCGGGCCACCGGCCAGGTGTCGGCGGTCTTTCTTTTCGGCTACGGTGTGTTCCGGTTCATTGCCGAATTCTTCCGCGAACCCGACGCCCACCTGGGCCTGCTGTCGCTCGGCATGAGCATGGGCCAGTGGCTGTGTGTGCCCATGATCCTGGGCGGCGCCGGGATGTGGTGGTGGTTCGGGCGCAAGACCTGACGCCATACCTTTTTTGTGCCCGGCCTGCCCAGGCTGTGGCGCGTTCAAGCCGCCAGCCCTGCGGGCGCGGTAGAGTTTCAGCCCGAACCCGAGGGTAATTCCTCGATCGTCTGTATGTATGGCGCTCTAGAATTACTTGTAATTACAGGTGATTACGAATGCGTTTGGTGCTCAACTCTCTGCACGACGAAGTGGCTGCCCAGTTGCGGGAGCGCATCTTTGCAGGTGTGCTGACGCCTGGCAGCTTTGTGGATGAACTGGCCCTGTGCGCCGAGATGGCCATTTCGCGCACGCCGCTGCGCGAAGCGCTCAAGGTGCTCACAGCCGAAGGCTTGTTGACCTACCAGCCGCGCCGTGGCTGTTTCGTGAGCGAAATCACCGAACGCGATCTGGACGAGATTTTCCCCGTGATTGCCTTGCTGGAAGGGCGCTGTGCCTTCGAGGCCGCCAACAACGCCAGCGATGCCGACCTGGCTGCTTTGGAGCAGTTGCACGATCGGCTTGACCGCCATGCGCGTGCCCGCCGCATCAACGACTACTACGAGGTCAATTTCGCGATCCACGAGGCCATCATCACTCTGGCCGACAACCGCTGGCTAACGCAGGTGATCGGTGATTTGCGCAAACTCGTCAAGCTGGCGCGGCTGCAGCAACTGCATGCCCCCGGCCGCCTGGAGCAAAGCCTTGCAGAGCACATGGCGGTGTTTGCCGCGCTCAAGGCCCGCGATGCCGAAGGCGCAGAAGCCGCCATGCGCACCCACCTGACGCGCCAGCGCATCGCCCTGCGTGAGCTCGCACGCAGCCAGACTTCTCGGATCTCCGCATGAAAACCAGCGAATGGATTGCCCAGCGGGTGGCCCGGCTCAAGCCCGCCGCGTCCGACAAACCTCGCTCGACCCAGGAACGCCTCAAGGCCACGCTGCGTCAAGGGCCCGAAGCACTGTCGCCCCGCGCGCTGCGCCATGTGCTCGACGACCTCAAAGCCATCGTGGACCCGCTGGTCAGCGAAGTGGAGGGCGGTCGCCGCGCCCATGCGGTGATGGGCTGGTATGCCAGTGCGCCAGCAGCTCAACGGCGGGACCTGTGGTTGCTGATGAGCGAACGGTTCATGGCCGACCCGGTGCAAGTCAAACAGGCCCAGGCCCAGCTGGACGCCGCGATCGGCACGCCGGACCAGGCGGCAGCCGAAGTATTTTTTCGGCGTGCCACCGTGTCACCCCGGCGCCGCCTGCTGCAGCGCTTCAGCGCCCACCAGGACGGTGTGCGCTTCCTGGTGGACGTGCGCGCCGAACTGCAAGCCGCCCTGAAAGCCGACCGGCGCTTGCTGGCGCTGGATGTGGAGATGGAGTACATGTTCTCCACCTGGTTCGATGTCGGCTTTCTGGAGATGCGCCGCATCAGCTGGGACTCGCCGGCTTCGCTGGTGGAAAAGCTCATCAAGTACGAGGCCGTACACGACATCCGCAGTTGGGCCGATGTGAAAAACCGGCTCGACAGCGACCGCCGCTGCTACGGTTTCTTTCACCCGCGCCTGCCGGGCGAGCCGCTGATCTTTGTCGAGGTGGCGCTGATCAATGAAATGGCATCCAGCATCACCCCGCTGCTGGACGAGGCGGCCGCACCCGCCGACCTGGAACGTGCAACCACCGCCATTTTTTATTCCATCAGCAACACGCAGCCGGGGCTGCGCGGCGTCAGCTTTGGCGACTCGCTCATCAAGGAAGTGGTGGAGACCCTGCAACGCGAATTCCCCCGCCTCAAGACCTTTGCCACGCTCTCGCCCATTCCGGGACTGCGCGCCTGGTTGGTCAAACACGCGCCGGCCGAACTGTTGAAGGCATGGGAGCGAGCGCCCGAGTTGCCAGACAGTGCACCTGAACGCCGTGCCTTGCTGGGGTGGGCGGCGCGCTACCTGGGCACCGAGCTGCAGGACGGCAAGCCGCTGGACCCGGTGGCGCGCTTTCACCTGGGCAACGGCGCCTGTGTGGAGCGGCTGAACTGGGCCGCCGATCCTTCAGCCAAGGGCCTCAAACAATCGTACGGGTTGATGGTGAACTACCTCTACGACCTGAAGCGGCTCGACAAACACCGCGCCATGCTGGCGCAAGCGAAGATCCCGATAGCCCGCGCGATCAAGGACCTCTACCTGTGACGCGCTCATTAAAAAACCTGGAGACAAGCATGAAACACGACCTGAATCGACGCGACATTTTGTGTGTGGCCATGGCAGGCGCTGCCGTGTACAGCACGGCGGGCCACGCCCAATCGACCTGGCCGAGCCGGCCGGTGAACCTGGTGGTCCCATTTCCAGCCGGTGGCGGTACCGATGCCTTTGCCCGTCCGATGGGTGCCCAGTTCACGCGCTTGTCGGGCAAGTCGCTCGTGATCGATAACCGCGGCGGCGCCGGCGGCACGCTCGGTGCAGGCATGGCGGCCAAAGCCGCACCCGATGGCTACACGCTGTTCATGGGGGCAGTCCATCACGCCATTGCGCCCAGCATGTATCCCAGACTCGACTACGACATCGAGAAAGATTTTGTTCCCCTGATCCTCGTGGCCAGCGTGCCGCAGGTGCTGGTGGTCAATGCCAAGAAGTACGCCGCTATGGATTTCAAGGCGTTCCTGGCCCAGGTCAAATCCAGCCCCGGTAAGTTCAACTACGGCTCAGCCGGCAGCGGGACCTCACACCACCTGGCGGGCGAGTTGTTCAAGCAGCAGACCAAGACCTTCATTACCCACATTCCGTACCGGGGTGCCGGCCCGGCGCTGAACGATCTGATCGCTGGGAACGTGGACATGATGTTTGACGGTCTGGGTTCTTCGGCTGCCCACATCAAAGGGGGACGCATCAAGGCGTTGATGGTGTCGGGCACCCAGCGCAGCGCTGCCTTTCCCGACGTGCCGTGCGCGGCTGAACTGGGCCTCCCGGATTACACCGTGACCACGTGGTATGGCATCTGGGCCCCGGCCGGTACGCCCGCAGATGTGCAGGCCCGCGCCATCGAAGAAATCAGCAAGGCTGTCAGCACCGATGAGGCGAAGGCCGTCTGGGCTGGGCAAGGTGCTGAGTTTGCCAATGTGCGTGGCCCGCAGTTCGACGCTTTTGTCAAGGGCGAGATACGCAAGTGGGCGCAGGTTGTCAAGGCCTCTGGCGCCAAGCTCGACTGAGCATGGGTGGCGCCGTCTTGCTGGAATGCGAAGGCCCACTGGCCCGCGTGACATTGAGCCACCCGGGTCGCTTCAATGCCATGTCCCGAGCGATGTGGTGGGCCTTGAAGACCGTGTTCGAGGAGTTGCAGACCCGCACCGATGTCCGGGCCGTGCTGGTGTGCGGGCAGGGCGGGCATTTCTGTTCGGGGGGCGACATCAGCGAATACCCGGCGTTCCGCTTTGACGAAGTTGGTTTGCGCGATTTTCACGAAAACGATGTGTGGGGTGGCCTGAGCGCTGTGTTGGCGTGTGACCTACCGGTGTTCGCGCAGATCGAAGGCTACTGCATGGGCGCCGGGGTTGAAATCGCCAGCTGTTGCGATATTCGCCTGGCGGGGCAGGGCGCGCGCTTCGGTGCGCCCATTGCCCGGCTGGGTTTTCCCATGGCCCCGCGCGAGGCCCAGTTGTTGGCCCGCGAGGCCGGATTGGCCACGGCGCGTGAAATGCTGCTGGAGGGCGCGGTGCTGGATGCACTCGAGATGAGGGCGCGTGGTTTCCTGCAGGCTGTGTGGCCAGATGGCGAGGTGGCCCGGCACGCGCAGGCACGCGCACTGCACGCAACCCAGTTGGCGCCGCAAGCGGCACGCCTCAACAAACAAACCTTGCGCAGCCTGGCTTCCCAGCCCCTTCCGGCCGAGTTGATGGCTGGCGCCTACGGCTATGCCGACAGCGCCGAACACCGCGAAGGCGTGGGCGCTTTTATGGCCAAGCGCAAACCTGCTTTTTGATTCACTCACCCAAACTTCTTCAAACCCGTGGCCCAAACCATGACCAACCACAACCTGTTCGCCGCGCTGCGCGCAGCTTTCCCCGAAGACCTCGACCGCGTGGCGGTGGAAACCGTGGACCCGGACGGACCCAGCCTGCGCTACAGCTGGCGCGATCTGGACCGTTCCACCGCCATGATGGCCAACCTGCTGGCCTCGCTGGATCTGCCCGCCGGCGCGCGCGTCGCGGTGCAGGTCGAAAAGTCGGTGGAAGCCCTGGTGCTGTACTTGGCCACGTTGCGCGCGGGCTTTGTGTTCCTGCCGCTCAACACCGCCTACCAGAGCGCTGAGATCGAGTATTTCGTGGGCAACGCCGAACCCGCCGTGGTGGTGTGCAGCCCGAAGAACTTTGGCTGGGTGTCCAAGATCGCCTTCAACGCCGGCACGCGCCATGTGTTCACCCTGGACGACGCACGCAACGGCAGCTTGCTTGAGCGCGCAGCCCACCACAGCGACGTGCACCAGCCCGCCCAGTGTGCGGCCGATGACCTGGCTGTGATCATCTACACCAGCGGCACCACCGGGCGCAGCAAAGGCGCCATGTTGTCGCATGGCAATGTGTTGAGCAATGCCCAGGTGTTGCGCACCTACTGGGACTGGCAGCCCGACGATGTGCTGATCCACGCGCTGCCCATTTTTCATGTGCACGGCCTGTTTGTGGCCATTCACGGCGCACTCATCAACGGCAACCCCATGCTGTGGCTCAACAAGTTTGACGCAGCGACGGTGGTGTCCCTCTTTCCGCGTGCCACCGTGTTCATGGGTGTGCCCACGCTGTATGTGCGCATGCTGGCCGAGCCCGCCCTGACGCGACAGCAGGCAGCGCACATGCGACTGTTCATTTCAGGGTCGGCCCCCTTGCTGATCGAGACCTTCAAGGATTGGCAAAGCCGCACCGGCCATACCATTCTGGAACGCTACGGCATGAGCGAAACGGTGATGCTCACCTCCAACCCCTGCGGCCCCGACGCCCGCTACGCCGGCCAGAGCGAGCGGCGTGGTGGCACGGTGGGCTTTCCCCTGCCAGGGGTTGAACTGCGGGTGGTAGACGAGGTTGGGCAGCCGCTGCCGGTGGATGAGATCGGTGGCATTCAGGTGCGTGGTCCCAATGTCTTCAAAGGCTATTGGCGCATGCCGGAGAAAACGGCCGAGGAATTCACCGCAGACGGCTTCTTCAAGACCGGCGATGTGGGACGGGTCGATGCGCGGGGTTATGTGTGCATCGTCGGACGCAGCAAGGACCTGATCATTTCCGGTGGCTACAACGTGTATCCGGCCGAGATCGAAGGGTTTATCAACGCAATGCCCGGCGTGGCCGAGAGCGCGCTGGTGGGTGTGCCCCACCCGGACTTTGGCGAGGTGGGTGTGGCCGTGGTCATTGCCAAACCGGGTGCCAGCCTGGATGCGGAGCAACTGATTGCTGCGCTGAAATCGCGTCTGGCCAATTTCAAGATACCCAAGCGCTGCTTCGTGGTGAGCGAGTTGCCCCGCAACACCATGGGCAAGGTGCAGAAAAATGTGCTGCGCGAGCAATACAAGGGTGAATTTGTCTGACCGTGTCGCCTGGTTCAGCGTGGCGCCAGCCGGATGGCGCCGTCCAGGCGGATCACTTCGCCGTTGAGCATGTCGTTTTCAATGATGTGCTTGGCCAACTTGGCGTAGTCGGCCGGTGTGCCCAGGCGGCTGGGAAAGGGCACGCTGGCGGCGAGCGCATCCTGCACTTCTTGCGGCATACCAAACAGCATGGGGGTACCGAAGATGCCGGGGGCGATGGTCATGTTGCGGATACCGTTGCGCGCCAGGTCGCGGGCGATGGGCAGCGTCATACCGACCACACCACCCTTGGACGCGGCATAGGCCGCTTGCCCAATCTGGCCGTCGTAAGCCGCCACGCTGGCGGTGGAAATCATCACACCGCGCTCGCCGGTGGTCTCCGGCTCGTTCTTGGACATGGCGTCGGCTGCCAAGCGAATCATGTTGAAGCTGCCCACCAGGTTGACCATGATGGTCTTGGTGTACACGCCCAGGTCGTGCGGGCCATTCTTGCCCACGGTTTTTTCAGCCGGGGCAATGCCGGCACAGTTGATCAGGCCCATCAGCTTGCCCATGGACGTGGCTTTGGCCACTGCTGCCTGGCCATCGGCCTCGCTGCTGACGTCGCATTTCACGAACGCGCCGCCAATGGCCTTGGCCACGGTTTCGCCTTTTTCGACCTGCATGTCGGCGATGACGACGGTGCCGCCATGGGCCGCCAGCATGCGCGCCGTGCCTTCGCCCAGCCCCGACGCGCCGCCGGTGACGATGAAAACCTTGCCTTGAATGTCCATGGGTATTGCTCCTCGGGGGTGGGTGACGTTGACGTAAACGTCAATTATGAAGCAATCAAAAAAGCCCGCATGAGCGGGCTGATTCGAGAGCCAGTTTCGACGCTGGCGTGAGTGGCTGGATCGAGGGAGGTGCGGATCTGGCTTGGACAGGCCGCAGGCTCGCCCCCTGGAAGGGCGCGCCCGGTGGCGCGGGTTACTTAAAGCCCACGCGGTCCAGCATCTGTTGTACCTTGGTCATGTTCTTGGCCACCACGCCCAGCGCAATGGTGTCTCTTTTGAAGTTGTCGCCGCCCAGCGCCGTGAGGGCCGGGTTGTTGATCTGTACGCCAGCGGCCGTCGGGTACTCGTTGTTGCTTTCGGCAAACTGAGCCTGTGCAAACGGTGTGGCGAGAAATTCCATGAACACTACCGCGTTGTCGCGGTTCGGTGCGTGCCGAGCCACGGCCCCGCCTGCGATGTTGACATGCGTGCCGATGGTGGCCTGGTTGGGATGGACGATGCGAACACGGTCCATGACGGTTCGGTCCTCGGACTTGCTGGACCTCAACAAACGGGCGGCGTAGTAACTGTTGGTGATGGCCACGGCGCATTCACCCGAGGCCACGGCGCGGATCTGGTCGGTGTCGCCCCCTTTGGGTGCACGCGCCATGTTGGCCGCCATGCCCTTGAGCCAGTTTTCGCCCTTGGCATCGCCCAGTCGCTCGACCACGGTGGCGAACAGCGACAGGTTGTAGGGGTGCGAGCCCGAGCGGCTGCACAGCAGGCCCTTGAGCTTGGGGTCGGCGAGCTGTTCGTAGGTGGCCACGTCTTCGGCCTTGACGCGCAGCGGATCGAACGCAATCACGCGGGCCCGGGTGGAAAACCCGGTCCAGGTCACGCCGTTGGCGGTGGGTGCGGCGCGCAGGTTGGCCCCTATGGCGGCATCCAGCTTGGCCGACTTGATGGGCTGGAACAAGCCCTGGCTGTCTGCCGATGCCATGCGGGCCGCGTCCACCATCAAAATCACGTCGGCCGGGGAGGCCGCCCCTTCGGCGCGCAGGCGGGCCACGATGCCGGCGTCGTCTGCTTCCACGCGGTTGATTTTGATGCCGGTGGTCTTGGTGAAAGTGTCATAGATCACCTGATCGCTCTGGTAGTGACGGGCCGAGTAGAGGTTGAGCACCTTCTCTTGTGCCATGGCGGGGGACTGCACGGCAAAAGCGGCAACGGCGGTGGCGATGACAATAGGGAGCTTGACGAGGGTGCGCATAGATATAAGCCTTCGATGGTTGACCAAACACCCGCTGGGCCGTCGAAATGATCGATTCAGCGGATCCGATTAAACTGATGCTGATGATAACACAAACACGAATGGTTCTCACTAAGAAAATCTTGATCTGGATCAATGTCTGGGTTTTGCTGGGACTGGCGGGCTGTTCAGCCGTGCCGAAGGCGACGCCGGAGCTGCCACCCGGCGCCCCAGGCACCGCGAGCCCACCGCCCGTGGCGGCGCCAGCCCTCAGGCCACCTCGCCTGGGTTTGGCCCTGGGTGGCGGTGCGGCGCGGGGTTTTGCGCATGTGGGCGTCATTCAGGTGCTGGAGCAGAACGGCATTCGGCCCCATGTGGTGGTCGGTACATCGGCGGGTAGCCTGGTGGCCACGTTGTATGCCAGCGGCAAAAACGGGGCCGAGCTTGAGCGCGTGGCCCTGACCATGGAAGAGGCGACCCTGACCGACTGGTCTTTGCCCATCATGGGGCGCGGCATGCTGCGGGGTGAGGCGCTGGCGCGCTACGTGCGGCAGGCGGTGGACGGTCGGCTGATCGAAAACATGAGCCTGCCCCTGGGCATTCTGGCGACCGATCTGAGCACCGGGCAGGGCGTGTTGTTTCGGCGCGGTGACGCAGCGCAGGCCGTGCGCGCGTCCAGCGCTGTGCCCGGTGTCTTCACGCCGGTCAACATTGCAGGGCGCGACTACGTGGACGGCGGACTGGTGGCGCCCGTGCCCGTGAGCCACGCGCGGGTCATGGGGGCCGAGGTGGTGCTGGCGGTCGACATTTCGAGCGACCCGCAAGGCAACGATGCGGGCGGGCTGCTGAAACTGCTGCTCCAAACCACAGCCATCATGGGACAGACAATCAACCGGCACGAACTGGCCAGTGCCGAGGTGGTGCTGCGGCCCGCCTTGTCCGGCGTGGGCAGCGCCGACTTCACGTCGCGCCAACGCTCCATCGAGGCGGGCCGCGCAGCCATGCAGGCCGCCATGCCCCGTTTGCGCGCCGAGTTGGCCAAGCTCAGGCCACTGTAGGCCGCTTGCGGCGGACCATAAAAAAAGCCCCCGCTTTGCAGCGAGGGCTTAAGGGGTCCGATGAAATCGAATTTCGAAAAGGACCCGAGGAGACAACCAGAAAAAACAGTCTTGATATTCAAGCGCCGCCTTTTGAGGTCAAGCGCATCGTGCAGTAGATCCAGTATCAACGCATTGACCGAAGTCAAGCGGCTGGATCAACCGCAAAATGGCCACTCAATTCAGCGCTTCTTGGCCACCGTCTTCGATGCGTTCACAGCGGAAGAGGTCACGGTGTTGAAGTTGGCTTCGGCCATTTCGGTGGCTTGCTTGACAGCTTTTTGAACCGATTCCATGGCGTTGTTGGCAGCAGACACAGCGCTCTTCATCACGGCCACAGCGGTTTCGGAACCGGCAGGGGCATTCTTGGCGGCGTTGTCCACGACGGACATGAATTTCTTCTGTGCGTCGGTGGCCTGGGCTTCAGCAGCCTTGCCGAATTCGGCGGTAGTGCCCGAAGCGATGTCGTACAGGTGGCGGCTGTAGGCCACGGTCTTCTCAGCCAGGGGCTGCATCAGGCTGGCTTGCAGCGTCAGCAGTTCTTGTGCGTCTTTCACGCTCAGCATGGCCTGGGTGCTGTTGGCAGACTCAGACAGGGCAGCCTTGGTGGCTTGCACGTTGAGTTCAATCAGCTTTTCCACGCCTTCGAAAGCTTTTTGGGTCAGACCAAAAATGGTCTCAATGTTGGCTTTTTGGGCTGCAACGATTTGTTCTGCGGTCAACATATTCATACTCCTAAACTTTGAAAAAAGGTTTAGTTGAAGGCTGCTGGGAACTTCGCGCTGTCTGTACGCTTTTGTTATTGTTCGCTTTGCTGCACTGCAACATAGTCCCGATTATAGGGATTGCTCCAAACTGCGCAAGCATTTTTTGTTGCGCCGCAGCATGTTGGGTCATTGCTTCTAAAACCGGTACAGCGCGCCCCGGTTTCAAAGGGTTGACACAATCAAGAGCCTGGTTTCTCGTCGCTTGACCTCCGTGCACGCTTTTTACGCCGATCACTTTGTGTTGCCGTTGCCCGATGGGCACCGCTTTCCCATGGCCAAGTACGCCCGCCTGCGCGAGCGCCTGAGCGCCGAGCTGCCTCAGGTGCAGTTGCACGAGGCCTTGGCCGCGAGCGATGGCGAGTTGGCCTTGGTGCACACGCCCGACTACATTGCGGCGGTGGCGCAAGGCACGTTGGGCGCAGCCGCCCAGCGCGAAATTGGATTTCCCTGGAGCCCGGCCATGGCCGAGCGGGCTCGCCGATCGGTGGGAGCCACGCTGCAGGCTTGCCGCAGCGCGTTGGGTGGCGCGGGCCTGGCGGCCAACCTGGCAGGGGGCACCCACCACGCCTACGCCGACAAAGGCAGTGGTTTCTGCGTGTTCAACGACGCCGGCGTGGCCGCCCGGCTCATGCAGGTCGAACACGCGCGCCGCCACCGGGCGCGCGGGCCACTGCAGGTGGCCATCGTGGATCTGGATGTACACCAGGGCAACGGCACCGCGCGCATTTTTGCCAACGACCCGTCGGTGTTCACGCTGTCGCTGCACGGTGCCAAAAATTTTCCGTTTCGCAAAGAGCCGAGCGACCTGGACGTGGAGTTGGCAGACGGCTGCGGCGATGCGACTTACATGGAGGCGCTGGAGAGGGCGCTGGACGAGCTCGGTCAGCGGTTTGAGCCGGGGCTGGTGATTTACCTGGCCGGCGCCGACCCCCACGAGGGGGACCGCCTGGGGCGCCTGAAACTCAGCTACGACGGCATGGAGGCGCGTGACCGCCGCGTGATGGACTGGGCCTGGCAGCGCCGGATACCGCTGGCGTTCACCATGGCGGGTGGCTACGGCCACGACATGGAAACCACCGTGCAGGTGCAGATGCGCACCTACCGCACCGCGCTGGCCTACCACCAGCGCTGGCAGGCGCTGCAGCCCCCGCAGGCGACAGCCGCCCCCGCCGCGCACTGGCACAATGCCGCGCCATGAGCCACGCAGCCCCCACCGTCCGCCCGCAAGCCCACCCGCGCAGCCACTACCGCGTGTTTCGCAGCATCGGCACCCGCTGGATGGATAACGACGTCTATGGCCACGTGAACAACGTGGTGTACTACAGCTGGTTTGACACAGCGGTCAACGCCCACCTGATCGAGCAGGGCGCGCTGGACATCCACGCCGGGCTGGTGATCGGGCTGGTGATCGAGACCCAGTGCAACTACTTTGCCCCACTGGCCTTCCCCCAAACCGTCCAAGCCGGCCTGCGCGTGGCGCACCTGGGCACGTCCAGCGTGCGTTATGAAGTGGGCCTGTTTGCCGACGACAGCGACACCGCCGCCGCCTGTGGCCATTTTGTGCATGTGTATGTGGACCGCGAAACGCGCCGCCCGGTGCCGCTTCCCGACCCCCTGAAAAAAACCCTGGAGACCCTGCGATGACCCAAAACCCCGTAACCACCCCTGTGATCGACGCCACCAGCGTGGACGCGGCCATCACCAGCCGCATGTCGGCGCGCGCTTTTTTGCCGCAGCCCGTGCCGCGCGCCACGCTGGAGCATATTTTGCAGGTGGCCAGCCGCGCACCCTCGGGCACCAATACCCAGCCCTGGAAGGTGTATGTGTTGCAGGGCGCCAGCCGCGACACGCTGGTAGACAAAACCTGCGCCGCCCACGACGCCCTGCGTGCCGACCCCTCGCTGGCCGCGCAGTACCGTGAGGAATACGACTACTACCCCGAGCAGTGGGTCAGCCCCTACATTGACCGCCGCCGCGAAAACGGCTGGAGCCTGTACGGCTTGCTGGGCATCACCAAGGGTGACAAAGACAAGATGCACGCGCAGCACCAGCGCAACTACCGGTTTTTCGATGCACCCGTGGGCCTCATGTTCACGCTGGACCGGGTGATGGGTCGGGGTTCGCTGGTGGACTACGGCATGTTTTTGCAAAGCATCATGGTGGCCGCGCGCGGCCAGGGTTTGCACACGTGTCCGCAGGCGGCCTGGAACGGCTTTGCCAAAATCATCCTGCCGCACATTGGCGCGGGCGATAGCGAAATGCTGGTGTGCGGCATGGCGCTGGGCTATGCCGACCCGGCCGATCCGGTCAACGGTTTTCACACCCCGCGCGAGCCCGTGGCGAGCTTCACGCATTGGCTGGAATAATCGGGCCTTTTCTCTTTCTCAAACACAAGGAAACCCCATGATCACCACCCCCAGCGGCCTGCAATACGAAGACACCGTGGTCGGTAACGGCGAGATTGCCCAGGCCGGCGGCCCCGTGCAGGTGCACTACACCGGCTGGCTGTTCAACAATGGCGCCCAGGGTGCCAAGTTCGATTCAAGCAAAGACCGCGGTCAGCCGTTTGAATTTCACCTCGGCGGTGGTCAGGTCATCAAGGGCTGGGACGAGGGCGTGCAGGGCATGGCCGTGGGTGGCACGCGCCGCCTGGTGATCCCGGCCGCTCTCGGCTACGGCGCACGCGGTGCGGGCGGCGTGATTCCGCCCAATGCCACGCTGCTGTTTGAAGTGGACTTGCTGGCTGTCTAACGTTCCCCCCTGCGCCGCTTCGCGGCTTCCCCCCAGGGGGACACCACCTGTTGCCCGGCGAACCCGGTTCCACGGTGGTTGCTGGGCTGTGGGGCGCGCGCTCCGTGTGGTGGTGCTTGTGGATCCCGGACCCGCCTTGCGGTTTCTCTTGGGGTGAACCCTTTGCAGCCTGGCCGATGAAACAGTTTTAGCGGAGCACGCCACGTGACCCAACGCCCCTCCATTCTGGTGGCCCGTGCCATCTTCCCTGAGGTGGTTGCGCGTTTGCGTGAACACTTCGATGTAGAAACCAACGACACCGACGCACCCTTCACGCCTGCTCAACTGGCCGAGCGGCTGCAGGGCAAGGTGGGCGTGCTCACCACCGGCAGCGAACGTGTGGACGCCGGGCTGCTGGCGGCTTGTCCGCAGCTCAGGGTGGTGGCCAACATCGCGGTCGGCTACAACAACTTTGACGTACCGGCCATGACGGCAGCGGGCGTGTTGGCCACCAACACGCCTGACGTGCTGACCGAGACCACAGCCGACTTCGGCTTTGCGCTGCTCATGGCCACGGCCCGACGCGTGACCGAGAGCGAACACTTTTTGCGCGCCGGTTTGTGGACCAAATGGGCGCTGGACATGTTTGCCGGCGCCGAAGTGCACGGCAGCACACTGGGCATTCTGGGCATGGGCCGCATCGGGCAGGGCATTGCCCGGCGCGGGGCGCACGGCTTTGGCATGAAGGTGGTCTACCACAACCGTTCGCGTCTTGATGCCGCCAGTGAAGCCGCCTGCCAGGCCAGGTATGTGAGCAAGGCCGAACTGCTTCAGCAGGCCGACCACCTGGTGCTGGTGCTGCCCTACAGCGCCGAGTCGCACCACGCCATCGGTGCGACCGAACTGGCGCAGATGAAACCCACCGCCACGCTGATCAATATTGCCCGCGGCGGCATTGTGGATGACGCGGCGCTGGCCGTGGCGCTGCGCGAGCGGCGCATTGCGGCGGCCGGGCTTGATGTGTTTGAAGGCGAGCCCAAGGTGCACCCCGACCTGCTGACGGTGCCCAACGTGGTGCTCACGCCCCACATTGCCAGCGCCACCATCGCCACCCGCAAGGCCATGGCCAACCTGGCCGCCGACAACGTGATTGCCTTCCTGAACCAAGGCCAGCCCCTCACCCCTTTGAACCCTGAAGTGCTCCCGAAAGAGCTGCGCGCATGACAAACGATGGGCTGGTGTGGGCACTGCTGGTGCTGGTGATGCTCAACTTGTTGTTGGGCCTGTGGTTGCTGCTGCGCCGCCGCCCGGTGGATGCCGACGAAGTGGCCCACCGTCAGCAGCTGCTGGGCCTGCTGCAGCAGCAAGGCCTGCAAATGGGCCAGCGGGTGGAGCGGGTCGAAAGCGAACTGCGCCGCGAAATTGCCGACAACGCCCGCGGCGGGCGCCAGGAAATCCAGCAGACGCTGGCCACCTTTCAGGAAACGCTGACCCGGCAAGACGCCGAAGCCACGCGCACGCAGAACACCCAGTTGGATGCCTTTGCCCAGCAACTGCTGCAACTGCGCGGCACGCTGGGCGACACGCTCACGGCGCAGCTGCAGGCCCTGGGTCTGACCCTGAACAGCCAGGCCGCCGAGGCCACCCGCACGCAAAACGCCCAGATCGACGCCTTTTCCCAGCAACTGGTGCAACTGCGCGGCACGCTGGGCGACACGCTCACCCGCCAGCTGCAAGACATGAGCGAGGGCAACGCCCGCCGCCTGGCCGAGATCCGTACCACACTCGACGGCCAACTGGCCCAGCTGCAGCAAAGCAACGCGGCCAAGCTCGATGAAATGCGCGCCACGGTGGACGAAAAACTGCAAAGCACGCTGCAGGCCCGCCTGGGTGAGAGTTTCAAGCAGGTGGCAGACCGCCTGGAGCAGGTGCACAAAGGCCTGGGCGAAATGCAGACGCTGGCCCAGGGCGTGGGCGACCTCAAGCACCTGCTCACCAACGTGAAGACGCGCGGCATGTTTGGCGAAGCGCAACTGGCTGCGCTGCTGGAGCAGGTGTTTGCACCCGACCAGTACGCCACCCAGGTGATGACCAAGCCGGGCAGCCGCAATGTGGTGGACTTCGCCATCAAACTGCCCGGCAAAGGTGACGACGGCCAGCCGGTGTGGCTGCCCATTGACGCCAAGTTTCCCAACGAAGACTACGAGCGCTTGCTGGAGGCGCAGCGCCAAGCCGACCCGGTGGCCGCCGATGCGGCAGCCAAAGCCCTTGAGAGCCGGGTGAGGACAGAAGCCAGGTCGATCGCCGACAAGTATGTTGAACCACCTCACACCACTGATTTTGCGATCTTGTTCTTGCCCAGCGAGGGCTTGTATGCCGAAGTGCTGCGTCGCCCCGGCCTGGTAGAGGCTTTGCAGCGCGACCACCGCGTCACGCTGGCTGGCCCCACCACCTTGCTGGCCATGCTCAACGCATTGCAAATGGGCTTTCGTACCCTGGCGCTTGAAAAACGCTCGAGCGAGGTGTGGCAAGTTCTGGGTTCTGTGAAAACCGAATTTGGTAAATTCAGCGAGGTACTGGCCAAGGTCAAGACGCAAACCCAAACGGTGCTCAACAGCCTGGACGCGGCCGAGGTGCGCAGCCGGGCCATGGGGCGGGCCCTTAGGACCGTTGATGCATTGCCGCAAGTCCAGGTCAGTCCACTTCTGCCAGGACTTGCCCCCTCGGACGATCGCGAAAAAAACTGAAGCTGCCTTCGAAAAGTACAGGCCATTACCGAGCCAGCAAGGCAGCCAAGGGAGCTGGTTTCACCGACAGCGACGGCTTGTGAGGCGCCGGCTGGGGGCATCCCTCGGTTTGGGCGGGGTGTGCAGGGGACGCGGTCCGATGCGCCAAAAAGGCCACCGTGGCGGTTTTTTTGTTGTCGTGGGCCCGTCTCGGCACAAGGCAAAATGCACCAGCGTGCGCCTGACTTCACCTCTGGCGAGACTGGCGCTGTATCTACCCGAACTACAATTCCGCGCAATGGCACAACATTCACACGATCCCAACGCAGTGGCCATGAGCATTGCAGCCAGAGCGGCCTTTGTGATGATCCCTCTGCTGTCCTTGGTGTTTGTCCTTTGGACGGCTGCATCGGTTCCCTTGCCCGCCAGCATTCAGGCAGCGTGGGTGCCGGCGCTCGGCGTGAACTTCAACTTTCACATTGACGGCCTTTCGCTGCTCATGCTGCTCATGATCACGGGCGTTGGCACGGCGGTGTTCGTGTACGCCGGGGGTTACCTGGAAGGTCACCCGCAACAAAATCGTCTGTACATACTGCTCACGCTGTTCATGTTCGCCATGATCGGGTGCGTGACAGCAGACAACCTGATCGTGCTGTTCCTGTTTTGGGAAATGACGAGTCTGCTGTCGTTCATGTTGGTGGGCTTCAACCACGAAGACGCCAGCAGCCGAAAATCGGCGCAGCAGGCGTTGGTGGTCACGGGCTCAGGTGGCCTGGCGCTGCTGGCCGGGGCGATTTTGCTCGGCCAAGTCATGGGCACGTACTCGATACAAGAGATCATCTCGCGGGTACCCGGCACCGAACCATCGACGGCTTTGACCACCGCGCTGCTTCTGATTTTGCTGGGTGCCTTTACCAAGAGCGCGCAGTTCCCATTTCACTTCTGGCTGCCCAACGCCATGTCGGCGCCTACACCGGTGTCGGCCTATCTGCACTCGGCGACCATGGTCAAGCTTGGTGTGTACCTGGTGGCCCGCCTGGACCCGGGCTTTGGTGACTGGCCGCTGTGGCAATGGACGCTGCAAATCGTGGGCTCGATCACGGCGGCGTGGGGCATGTTGCTGGCGCTGCGCGAGCGCGACCTCAAACGCATCCTCGCCTGGTCCACTGTCGCGACCCTGGGTACGCTGGTGATGCTGGTGGGCATGGATGGGCAGGGGGCCACCGTGGCGGTGGGCGCCTTGTTGCTGGCGCACGCTTTGTACAAGGCGCCCTTGTTCTTTGTAGCGGGCAACGTTGACCATGGTACCGGCACGCGCATCATCGATCAGCTGGGCAACCTGCGCCATGCCATGCCCTGGACGGCAGCCGCTGCGCTGCTGGCAGGCTTCTCGATGGCCGGTGTACCGCTCTCGTTCGGTTATGTCGTCAAGGACGTCATTACCGAAGCCAAAACAGTCAGTGATGTGCTGGAGTTCGCCAACGTGGCCAACACCATTTTTGGTGCTGTGGCGGTGGCTGTGGCGGCTGTGGCTGCCGTCCGCATCTTTTGGCGCCACCCGGGTCACAACGATACGCCAGAGGCCCACGAGGGTGGCTTGACCTTGGTCGGTCCGCCGTTGGTGCTGGCCTTTATCGGCGTGGTGTTGGGACTGTTCCCGTTTTTGGCCGACTGGCTGGTCGGCGTCGCTTCGCAGGCCATGTCGCCCCGTGCGGAAGCTGTGGCCGTGCATTTTGCTGTGCACGCGGGGCCGGGCTTCTTGTCTTTGCTCATGACCCTGCTGGTGGGGGTTGCCGTGTTCTGGTTTTGGGACCCCTTGCACCGACTGTTCGACCGATGGGCCAGTCGTTTTGACGCCATCAGCATGGTGACCAACTACGACCGTTTCATCCAGGGCATACCCCGCTTGGCTGCGTTGTCCACGCGTGCCCTTCAGCATGGCAGCTTGCCTGGCTACAGTCTCTTGATCGTGGCCTTCATGTCGGCATTCATGGGCGTCATCTTGGTGGCGGGGTGGCACCACTGGGTCTGGCCAGACTGGGTTGACCCCACGGCTGGTTTTGTGGTGGCTTGTTTGCTGACCGCAGCCGGGGGTGTGTTGGCCGTGTTGCAGCGCGATCGGTTTGTGCTACTGCTCGCCGCCGGGCTGGTCGGTTTCGGAAGCGCCATATTTTTCACCTACACGGGTGCTCCGGATGTGGCGTACACCCAGTTGGTGGTGGAGTCGGTGTTCGTCATCGTGGTGGCCTCGGTGCTTCTCAATCTCAAGAAGCGCGGCATGGGCATGGGACATGAAAGAATCGTGACCTCGCGTTGGGCTTTGCCTGTCGCGGTGGTGTTTGGCGGTGTGCTCACGCTGTGGATGCTGGTCGCTGTGGGCGGTGCTTTTGATCCTGCGTTGACACAATTCTTTGCCGAGAAAAGCGTACCCGATGCGCATGGCCGCAACGTGGTTAACGTGATCTTGGTGGATTTCCGGGCGCTCGATACCTTGGGCGAAATCACCGTGGTCATGTTGTCTTTCATGGCCGCGCTGCCTTTGTTGCAGGCGGTGCGTGTTTACATGCGCCGCAACAAGCCGGGGACCAATGTGCCCCCAGGGGATCAAGCATGAACAAGCGCGTCGTGATTTTGGAAAGCATTTCCGTGCCCCTGTACTGGGTGATTTTGGCGGCTTCGGTCTGGGTGTTGCTGCGGGGACACAACGAACCCGGTGGCGGATTCATTGGTGGTTTGGTGGCCGTTAGTGCCTCAATACTGTGGGCCTTCGCACGAAACAGCGATGCTGCAACCTGCCGATTGCCGTTGCAGTCGCCACTTCGCCTGGCCGCTGTGGGCATTGCCTTGGCGAGCGCCTCCGGAATACCGGCCTTTTGGTTGGGAGCCCCTTATTTGACCCACATTTGGGGTGTCTTGCCGCTGGGCTTCACCGAAGTCGCCGTGTCAACCGTGATGATTTTTGATTTGGGCGTTTATCTGACGGTCTGGGGCGCTTTGGCAGGTTATGCCTTGGCACTTCTGTCGTTCGGCGAATCGGACGACGGGGGTCACGCCACCGAGGGGGGAGACGCATGATCTGGTTGTTGGGCTTGGTGGTCTGGATCGTGGCCAGCGCTGGCGTGTATTTGGCCTTTTCCAAAGATGTGTTCCGCTGCGTGTTGGGCCTGGCTTTGATGGGCAGCGCGGCCAACTTGATTCTGTTTGCGTCGGGTCGCATTGATGTGATGAATCCAGCGGTGGTGCCACTGGGCGAGACGGTTTTGCAAAATGCTGCCAACCCATTGCCTCAAGCTTTGGTGCTCACCGCGATCGTTATTGGCTTCGCTTTGGTTTGTTACTCGTTGACGCTGGCACTGCGCTTGATTCAAGCGAGCAGCACCGATGATCTGCAAGCGCTCCGCATGGCCGAACCTGTGCCCACCGACTCCGTAAAGCCGCCCTACAACGGGGCTGCCCATGAACCCACATGGCCTGGCGCTCAGAGCCTCCCACCTAAGGAGGTTCCATGAGCGCGTTGGCGGCGAGTCCCGTCCTGGTGCCGCTGGTCACCGTGGTGCTGACCACACTGACCCAGAAGCAGCCCAGGCTGCAGAACTTTCTCAGTTTTCTGGGTATTGCCCTGTTCTTTGGTTGCGCCATTGCCCTTGTGCAGGGCGCGCACCGCGGCTTTCCTGTGCAGGCGGTGTTTGGCGGTTGGGGTTCGCCATTCGGCATTGAATTTTTCATCGATCGCACCAGTGCGGCGATGATTCTGATCACCACCATCATGGGCATCGCATCGTTGGTGTTCATGCTGAGTGACGCCGACACCGAGCCCAAGCATCCCTTGCTTCTGCCCTTGCTGCATGGAGTTTTGGTGGGCGTGGGCGGCTCTTTCGCCACCGCCGACCTTTTCAACCTGTATGTGTGGTTTGAGGTGATGCTGATCTGTGCGGTGGGCTTGCTCTCGATCGGCGGGCGCATCGATCAACTTGACAGTGCCTTCAAGTACTTCGTCCTGAATATTTTTGGCACCTTGTTGTTGCTCATTGCGATCGGCATGGTGTATGCCGCCACCGGCCATCTCAACTTCACGGGCATTGCGCAAGCGGCGACACAGCTTTCACCTTGGGTGAACACGTTGCTGATTGGCGGCCTGATGTTGGCCTTGTTGTTGAAGGCCGGTGCATTTCCGCTGTTCGCGTGGCTACCTGCCTCGTACCACACGCTGCCGGCGCCCGTGCTCGCCCTGTTTGCCGGCTTGCTCACCAAGGTGGGGGTGTACGCGGTGCTGCGCTCCATGGGCGACATTTTCGCCCCCGCACCAGGCGTCTTGTATGAGGCCTTGGGCTGGATTGCAGCCGGCACGATGCTGTTTGGCGTGCTCGGAGCCGCCTACCACTGGGACATGCGCCGCATTCTTGCGTTTCACATCGTTAGCCAGATCGGTTACATCTTGCTGGGCATCGCGCTGGCGTCTGAGGCGGGTAATGCGGCCACCTTGTTCTACACCCTGCACCATATTGTGGTGAAGGCGAACCTGTTCCTGATTGTGGCCATGGTCTGGCGTTATACCGGCGATTACGACCTCCGCAAGATTGGCGGGCTGTACAAGGCCAAACCCTGGCTGGGTATTTTGTTCCTCATCCCCGCCTTGTCGCTGGTGGGAATTCCACCGTTGTCGGGCTTCTGGTCCAAGCTCCTGATTTTGCAGGAAGCCATTGCACAGGGCCGCGTGGCCTGGACCGTGATTGCGCTGCTGGTCAGCGTGCTGACGCTCTATTCCATGGTGAAGATCTGGATGGAAGCCTTCTGGAAGGCGCATCCTGAACCCGCATGGACCGAGCCCGTTAACACACGGCTGGGACCGGCTTTTGCAGCCACGGTGTTTTTGGCGATCATCACGCTGAGCATTTCCCTTTACCCGCAACCGCTTGTTGAGTATGCACAGGCCGCAGCGCAAACGCTGGGAGTCCGATGAAATGAGAAAACCCCTTGCGGCAGTGGTGCTGCTGTTTCGCTTCGGCAAGGCCGTGATGGTGTCCGGGGTTCAAACCCTCATGGTCATTTTGCGCGCGAGTGTGGCCAGAACCCCGCCCCCCGCAGCCTTTCTGCGGATCCGGTTTCCTCCCATGTCGGCTCATGGCGCTTCCTTGTTGGGCTGCATGATCACGCTCACACCCGGCACCACCACCCTGGACATTGATATGGAAAATCGCGAAATTTTGATGCATGTCCTGGATGCATCCGATACCGATGCGGTGGTTCGGGGGATTCGTGAAGACTTCGAGCCGGGTTTGGTGGTTCTGTTTGGAGCACGCTCATGATGGCCGTAGCGGTGTGGACGCTGGTGATGGGTTCCCTGGTCGCGGTTGCCCTTTCAACCTTGCGGATCGTGCGCGGCCCGACCTATGCAGACCGGATTGTTGCCCTGGACATCCTGCTGGCTGCGGCCATCGCCTTGTGCGTGGCCGCTTCGGTGTACACCGCTCGTACGGTTTATCTGGACGTGGCTATTGGCCTGGCCTTGGTGGGCTTTGTGGCCACCATTGGCTGGGCCCGTCTGGTTGAGAAAGGTGCCGAATCATGATTTGGGTGGCGTCCATTTTTTTGATCTCTGGCGGCTTGCTGTTGGTGGTGGCTGCCTGGGGTGTGATCGTTTTGCCTGATGCACTGGCCCGACAGCATTCAGCCACCAAGGCCGGAACCTTTGCCCTGGCCATGGTGTGTATCGGAGCCATGTTTTTTGGTCAGTCTGTTGAGTGGACCTGGCGTCTTTTGCTGATGGTGGGCTTCTTGATGGCTACGCTGCCGGTGGCTTCACACGTGTTGGCCCGCGCTGCGGTTCGCGAAGGGGGCTTGTTGGACCTGGTGGATCAGGCGCCTCTGATTGGTGACGACCCAGCGGTGGGGGCAGGTAAGGCCGACTGACGGATGGTCTTGATGTGACTTCATCAGGACTTGTGCAAAACTGCCAAGTGTGTTTGAGTGGATTGGCCTTGCCATGGTTCGCAACGTCTGCGGCTTCGCACCTGGCTCAGACGGATTTGGCAAGTCCTGTTCATAGCGGGTCGGTCTCGCTGCATTCCGCGCAGCGCAGCTGTTGGAAGCCGAGGCGCGCCGGCCCGGTTGACCCGCGGGTGTCGCAGAGCATGCATGAGGGCCGCGGCTGGTTTTCTCACACCTCAGGCAGCGCCGCAGCCCCTGCTGGCGTCGCCAGTGCAGGTGCCTGACTTTGGGCTGGCTTTAAGCCCAGCCCGCGCAGATAGGTGTCAATGGCCTGCTGGCCGCAGGCCACCAGGTCAAATGCCTGAGGGTCCAGCAACCAGTTCTGAATCAGACCGTCCACCAACACATGCAACCCCAGCGCTGCGCTGTGCAGAGGCACCGGTAGCGCCACGCCTGTTTGCTCACCCGCTTGAGCCAGGGCCTGCCGGGTCATGGTCATGCAGGTGTTGCGCACCTGCAGGTGGCGGCTGCGCACCGCCTGCATTTCTGCCACGTATTCCACTTTGTGCGTCGCGACTTCAAACACCCGGCGGGTCTGATCATCGTTGGCGGTTTTCGCCAGCGCGTTCAACAGGGAGTGGCGCAATGCACCCAGCGAGTCGGCCTGGACGCCGCTTGCCCGCGCGCTGCAGGCCAGGGTTTCTTCGATCGGCAACGACACGCGTTCCATCATGGCGTTGAACAGATCGGCCTTGTCCTTGAAGTGCCAGTAGATTGCGCCCCGCGTGGTGCCAGCCGCGGTGGCGATGTCGTTGAGCGACGTGCGCGAGACCCCTTGAGCCTGAAACAGGTGCTCGGCGGCATCCAGCAGGCTGCTGCGCGTGGCCTGCGCGTCGGCTTTGGTGCGGCGAACCATGGGCGGTCTCCTGTGTGGGCATCGGGTGAATAGTGTGAACTATATATACATTCAAGGATGTATGTATACTGCGCAGCTTCGCGTACTGCGAAACATGGTTGCCCCGTGTTTCCTGCTGCGCGCACCCCCATATTTTTCCGTCCAAGGAATCCCATGTCCGCCTTGTGCCCCATGGCGTCGGCCTCCGACGCACCTGCCGTTTCCACTGTGCGCGCCGTAGCACCCGCCCCCTGGCGTCTCTCTGCGGTTGCGGTGCTTGCGCTAACGCTGTTGGCCGCATGCGGCCAGAGCACGGCGCCCGTCGGCCCGGGCGCACCCGGTGGCGGCATGCCGCCGGCCGAGGTGGGGGTGGTCACGGTGGCGCCGGGCGACGTGGGCCTGGTGACCGAGTTGCCAGGCCGGCTGGAAGCCTCGCGCGTGGCGCAGGTGCGGGCACGGGCGGCCGGCATCTTGCAGCAGCGGCTGTTCCGTGAAGGCAGCGACGTGAAGGCCGGTCAGTCGCTGTTTCGCATCGATGCAGCGCCTTACCTGGCCACGCTGCAAAGCGCCCAGGCCGGCCAGGCGCGGGCTCAGGCGAATCTGGCCCAGGCCACTGCGCTCGCCGTGCGCTACAAGCCACTGGTGGCTGAAAACGCCATCAGCCAGCAGGAATATGCCAACGCGGTCGCGGCCCAGAAAACGGCTGAAGCCGATGTGGCGGTGGCCAGAGCCGCTGTGCAGACGGCCAGCATCAACGTGAACTACGCCAATGTGACTGCGCCCATTTCGGGCCGCATTGGCCGTGCGCTGGTGACGGAAGGCGCGCTGGTGGGACAGGGCGAAGCCACGCAGCTCGCGGTGATCCAGCAGGTGGACCCGATGTATGTGAACTTCACCCAGTCGGCGGCCGAGGCCATGAAGCTCAAGCGCGCGCTGGAAAGTGGTCAGCTCAAAGGCGCTGGCGCCGGCGCCGCCAGCGTCAAGGTGGTGCTGGACGATGGAAGCGAATACGACCGCCCCGGCCGCTTGCTGTTTTCCGACCTGACGGTGGACGCCACCACAGGCCAGGTGACGCTGCGCGCCGAGGTGCCCAACCCCAACGGTCTGCTGTTGCCCGGCTTGTATGTGCGCGTGCGCCTGGAGCAGGCCACGGCCGGCAACGCGCTCACCTTGCCGCAGCAGGCGGTGACGCGGTCCGCCCAGGGCGACTCGGTGATGGTGGTGGACGCTGAGGGCAAGGTGAGTCCGCGCCCGGTCAGGGTGGGTGGCCAGCAGGGCGGCCAGTGGGTCGTTCTGGAAGGCCTCACCGCAGGTGAGCAGGTGATGGTGGACGGTTTCCAGAAGCTGCGCGGTGACGCGCCGGTGAAAGCCGTTCCGTGGGTGGCGCCCGGCAGCGCCGCGGCGACCGCAGCCGCACCCGCCAAATGAGGAGCACCCAATGATCGCACCCCCACGTTCACCTTGTTCACTGCCCCCCATGGGGGCTTCAGCCGCCATGAGGCGGCTCGGCGGAAACTGACATGGCCAAATTTTTTATTGACCGGCCCATCTTCGCATGGGTGATTGCGCTCTTCATCATGGTGCTGGGCGCGGTGTCCATCACCCAGTTGCCGATTGCGCAGTACCCGCCAGTGGCACCACCGGCCATCGTCATCAACGCGTCCTACCCCGGCGCGTCGGCCAAGACGCTGGAAGACAGCGTGCTGAGCGTGATCGAACAGGAAATGAACGGCTCGCCCGGCCTGATCTACATGGAAGCCGTGGCCCAGGCCAATGGCACTGGCGCGATCACGCTGAGTTTTGAGCCCGGCACCAACGCCGACCTGGCGCAGGTGGACGTGCAAAACCGGCTCTCGCGCGCCACACCGCGCCTGCCTTCGGCGGTGACGCAGCAGGGCGTGCGGGTGGACAAGGCGAACAGCAACTTCTTGCTGTTCGCCATTTTGTCCAGCGACGACCCGGCCTGGGACCCCGTGGCCCTGGGCGACTACGCTTCTCGCAGTGTGGTGCCCGAGCTGCAGCGCCTGCCCGGCGTGGGCCAGGCCCAGCTGTTTGGCACTGAGCGCGCCATGCGCGTCTGGATCGACCCCACCAAGCTGCTCGGTTTCAACCTGAGTGCGGCCGATGTAACGGCGGCCATCCGCGCGCAAAACGCGCAGGTGTCGGCCGGTGAAATCGGGGCGCTGCCCAATGTGGCGGGGCAGGGCATTGCGGCCACTGTGGTGGTCAACGGCCAGCTGGGCACGGTGGAGCAGTTTGGCAACGTGGTGCTGCGTGCCAATGCCGACGGCTCTCAGGTGCGGCTGAAAGACGTGGCCCGCATCGAGCTGGGCGCCCAGGCCTACGCCACCTCGGCACGCCTCAACGGCCAGCCGTCCACCGGTATCGGGGTGCAGCTCTCGCCCAGCGGCAATGCGCTGGCCACGGCCGACGCGGTGCGCGCCAAGATGGCCGAACTGGAGCGCTTCTTTCCCCAAGGCATGAGCTGGTCGATTCCTTACGACAGTTCGCGGTTTGTGAAAATTTCCATCGAAAAGGTAGTCATCACCTTGGCCGAGGCGGTGTTGCTGGTGTTCCTGGTGATGTTCCTGTTTTTGCAGAACTTCCGCTACACCATCATTCCCACCATCGTGGTGCCGGTGGCCTTGCTGGGCACCTTTGCGGTGTTGCTGGCCTTGGGTTTTTCCATCAACGTGCTGACCATGTTCGGCATGGTGCTGGTGATCGGCATCGTGGTCGACGACGCCATTGTGGTGGTGGAAAACGTCGAACGCATCATGAGCGAAGAGGGCTTGCCGCCGCTGGAGGCCACGCGCAAGGCCATGGGTCAAATTTCGGGCGCCATCATTGGCATCACGGTGGTGCTGATTTCGGTGTTCGTACCGCTGGCTTTTTTCAGCGGTTCGGTGGGTAACATTTACCGCCAGTTCGCCACCGTGATGGGTGTATCCATTGCGTTTTCGGCTTTCATGGCGTTGTCGCTCACACCCGCCTTGTGCGCCACCTTGCTCAAGCCGGTGCGAGCGGGCCACCACCACGAGAAAAAAGGCTTCTTTGGCTGGTTCAACCGCGCCTTCGCACGCACCGCCAAAGGCTACGAAGGCGGCGTGGCCAAGCTGCTGCCGCGCGCCGGCCGCAGCCTGGTCATTTACCTGGCCATCGTGGCCGCCGCGGTGGTGGTGTACATGCGCCTGCCCACGTCCTTTCTGCCCGGTGAAGACCAGGGCACGATGCTGGTGAACGTGCAGCTCCCACCCGGTGCCACGCGTGAGCGCACGCTCGACGTGATGCAGCAGGTGGAAGGCTTCATGCTCAAGCAGCCCGAGGTGCAGAGCATGGTCAGCGTGCTGGGCTTCAGCTTCTCGGGCCAGGGCCAAAACGCCGCACTGGCGTTTGTGACGCTGAAAGACTGGTCCGAGCGCACCGGCCCCGGCAGTTCCGCCGAGGCCCTGGCGGGTCGCGCCTTTGGTGGCCTGGCTGGTATCCGCGACGCGTTCATCTTCCCGTTGAGTCCGCCGCCCATTCCCGAGCTGGGCTCGTCTTCGGGCTTCAGCTTCCGCCTGCAAGACCGCGCCGGTTTGGGTCGTGACGCCTTGGTGGCTGCGCGTGGCCAACTGCTGGGCATGGCCGCACAAAGCAAGGTGCTGGCCCAGGTGCGCCCTGAAGGACTGGAAGACGCGCCGCAGCTGCAACTGGACATTGACCGCGACAAGGCCAATGCGCTGGGGGTGGGTTTTGACGCCATCAGCAGCGCCATTGGCACCTCGTTGGGGTCGAGTTATGTGAACGATTTTCCCAACGCAGGCCGCCTGCAGCGCGTGGTGGTGCAGGCCGACGCGCCCGCCCGCATGCAGCCCGACGACCTGCTGCGCCTGACGGTGCTGAACAACCGCGGGCAGGCCGTTCCCCTGTCGGCTTTTGCCACCACCCGTTGGGTCACTGGGCCGATGCAGACCGTGCGCTACAACGGCTACCCGTCCATGCGCATCAGCGGCAGTGCAGCGCCCGGTTTCAGCACCGGTGCGGCCCTTGCCGAGATGGAAAAACTGGCAGCCCAGTTGCCCCAGGGCTTTGGCTACGAGTGGACCGGTCAGTCGCGCGAAGAAAAGCTGGCGGGTTCGCAGGCCATCATCCTGTACGCGTTCGCCATCCTCGCGGTGTTCCTGTGTCTCGCGGCGTTGTACGAGAGCTGGACGATACCGCTGTCGGTCATTCTGGTGGTGCCGCTGGGTGTGCTGGGTGTGCTGCTGGCCACGCTGCTGCGCGGTTATTCGAACGACGTGTATTTCCAGGTCGCGCTGATCACCATCATCGGGCTTTCTGCGAAAAACGCGATTCTGATCATCGAGTTTGCCAAGGACCTGCAGGCTCAGGGTAAAGGTGTGGTGGAAGCGGCGCTGGCCGCGGCCCACCTGCGTTTTCGCCCCATCATCATGACCTCGATGGCCTTCACGCTGGGCGTGCTGCCGCTGGCGCTGGCCAGTGGCGCCGGTTCGGCCAGCCAGCGCGCCATCGGCACCGGGGTGATTGGCGGCATGCTGACCGGCACCGTGCTGGCGGTGGTGTTTGTGCCCGTCTTCTTCGTGGTGGTTAGAACCCTTTTCAAAGACAGCCCGCGACAACACCGCGTGCACGCCGAACAGGCCGCTCACATGGGAGTGCATAGCGATGATCGATAACAAAATCTTGAGCCGCACCCGCCCGGCGGGCCTGTTGACGGCGCTGGCGGCAGCCGCTGTTCTGGCCGGTTGCTCCCTGATGCCGGTCTACGAGCGGCCCGCCGCGCCCGTGGCCGCTGACTGGCCCGGCGCGGCGCCCGGGGCTTCGTCTGCAACCCCGTTGGCGTGGACCGATTTCGTGGGGGACCCGCGTTTGCGCGAGCTGATCGCTTTGGCGCTGCAAAACAACCGCGACCTGCGCGTGGCCACGCTCAACATCGAGCAGGTGCGCGCCCAGTACCAGATCCGCCAAGCCGACCAGTTCCCCGCCCTCAACCTGGCCGCCAGCGGCAACCGCCAGCCGGCCAGCGGTGGTGGCATCAACAGCAGCTACAGCGTGGGCTTGGCCATGAGCAGCTGGGAGATCGACTTTTTTGGCCGTATCGCCAGCCTGAAAGAAGCGGCGCTGGCGCAGTACCTGGCCAGCGAAGCCGCCCGCGACGCGGCCCAAACCAGCCTGGTGGCTGCGGTGGCCAGCACCTGGCTCAGCCTGCAGGCCAACGACGAACTGCTGGGGCTGACCCAGCGCACGCTGGCCACGCGCCGCGATTCCTTGCGTTTGACCCGGCTGCGGTTTGACAACGGCGCCACGTCGGCGCTGGATCTGCGCCAGGCCGAGTCGCTGACAGCGGCAGCCGAGGCAACCCTGGCCCAGCAAATGCGCCAGCGTGTGCTGGACCTGAACGCCCTCACCCTGCTGGTGGGGCAGCCAGTGCCCAGCGCATTGATCGCATCCCCGGCCACCGACGTGATCGACCAGCCCCTGTTTCGCGACGTACCGGCCGGCCTGCCCTCGGACCTGCTCACCCGTCGGGCCGACATTCGGCAGGCCGAGCAGCAGCTGATCGCGGCCAACGCCAACATCGGCGCGGCCCGCGCAGCGTTTTTCCCGCGCATCGCTCTCACCGCCGGCGTGGGGACAGCCAGCGGCGATTTGTCGGGCCTGTTCAAAGACGGCTCATGGGGCTTCACGCTGGCACCACAAGCACTGCTGCCCATCTTTGACGCCGGGCGCAACCAGGCTGGGCTGGACTCTGCGCAGGTCACTCGAGCGGTGGCGGTGGCGCAGTACGAAAAAGCCATCCAAAGTGCCTTTCGTGAAGTGGCCGACGCGCTGGCAGGCCGCGCCACGCTGGGAGAGCAACTGCGCGCTCAGCAAGCCCAGGCTTCCGCCGAGGCCGAGCGCTTTCGGCTGGCCGAACTGCGCTACCGCAACGGCGTGGCCAGCTTCCTTGATGTGCTGGATGCCCAGCGCTCCTTGTTTGCCACCCAGCAGGGCCTGACCCAGACCCGCCTGGCGCAGCAGCAAAACCAGGTGGCGCTCTACAAGGCGCTGGGCGGCGGCTGGAGCGACTGACGGGCGGCTTGGCGATGGGGTGCGGTGTCAGACCTGGGGCAAGTCGTAGAACTTCATGATGTGTTCCCAGGCCAGTTGAGGGTCGTCCAGAAACACAAACAGCTTCAGGTCTTCGACCGAAATGGTGCCTTCTTCCACCATCACGTCCAGGTTGATCAGGCGCTTCCAGTAGTCGGTGCCAAACAGCACGATGGGAACGGGCTTGGCCTTTTTGCACTGCACCAGCGTGATCACCTCAAACAGTTCGTCCAGCGTACCGAAACCGCCGGGGAAGGCCACCAGCGCCTTCGCACGCATCATGAAATGCATCTTGCGCAGCGCGAAATAGTGAAATTTGAAGCTCAGCTCGGGTGAGATGTACGGGTTGGCCGACTGTTCGTGGGGCAGGGCGATGTTCAGACCCACGTTGAGTGCACCTTCGTCGTGCGCGCCCCGGTTGGCCGCTTCCATGATGCCAGGACCCCCCCCGGTACAAATGAAAAGCCGGTCCTGCAGCGTGCCCGCCTTTTCGCATCGTGCGCTGTAGCGCGCCACGGCACGGGCAAATTCTCGCGCCTGGTCGTAGTAGGGCGCGTTGCGCAACAGCGCTTTGGCTCGGGCGATGGCCTGGGCGTCGCCCGAAGCCTCCGCTTGGTCCAACTGGGCTTGTGCCTCACTGGTTTCGCGAAAGCGGGCACTGCCAAACACGACGATGGTGTTTTCAATGCCCAGGTCCTGCTGGGCCAGGTCGGGCTTGAGCATTTCCAGCTGGAAGCGTATGCCGCGCGTCTCGCGGCGCAGCAGGAATTCCGGGTCGGCAAAGGCGAGGCGGTAGGCGTCGGTTTGCAGCGCCGTGCCACTGTTGGCCTGCGCCTGCAGTTCTGCCCAGGCATCGGCCAGTCGGCGTTCGCTCAGGTGTTGGGCATTTTCCATGGGAGTCCTTGGGGGTTCAGGTGGGGAAGCCTGGTGAGACTGTGGTCAAAAAAATGCAAAAAGGCTCCCAAGGGAGCCTCTTTAACGGATCGTAGAAAACCGCAATGGGATCAGACGCGCTTGCGGTATTCGCCGGTGCGGGTGTCGATCTCGATTTTGTCGTCTTGCGCCACGAACAGGGGGACGGCCACTTCAAAACCCGTGGCGATCTTGGCGGGCTTGAGCACCTTGCCGGACGTGTCGCCCTTGACGGCGGGTTCGGTCCAGGTGACCACGCGCTCGACGCTGGTGGGCAGTTCAACCGAGATGGCCTTGCCGTCGTAAAACACCACTTCCACGGTCATGCCGTCTTCCAGGTAGTTCAGCGCATCGCCCATGTTTTCGGCTTCAACTTCGTACTGGTTGTAGTCGGCGTCCATGCACACATACATGGGATCCGCGAAGTAGGAGTAGGTGCACTCCTTCTTGTCCAAAATGATCTGGTCCATCTTGTCGTCGGCGCGGCACACCACTTCGGTGGCCATATTGTTCAGCAAGGCCTTGAGCTTCAGGCGCACGGTGGCCGCACCACGGCCGCCACGGGCGTATTCGGTTTTCAGGACGATCATCGGGTCCTTGCCGTGCATGATGACGTTGCCGGCGCGGAGTTCTTGAGCGATTTTCATAAGGTTTCCAACAGTTGGGCCGCGCGTTCCTTGCGTGGGCACACACCCGGGAACTGTGCTGATAGGGGCGATCTGTGCGGCTAAGCAGATGGCTGTCAGAAATCGGGCGCCGGGGTCTGGCGCTCCAGTTTTCTGCAAAGCCTTGAATTTTATCGCTTTTCGGCCACGAATTCGAGCAGCTGGCTGGTGAGGTCTGGTTGAGACAGCAGGCGTTCACGCGCAGCCATCACGCAAGGGCGCCAGCTGTCCACCACGTCCCAGCCGGGCCATACGCGCTGCGCCGGGGTGATGCCGTTCCAGAGGCGGTGCAAGGCGCGCAGCGAATCGGGCGCTTGCAGCCAGTCGAGAAAGGCGCCTAGTTTGGCGTGGTGGGCGTCGTCGTGCTGCGGGTAGATATGCCACACGAAGGGCTGGCCTGCCCACAGCGCTCGCACCAGCGAGTCTTCGCCACGCACGAAATTCAGGTCGCAGGCCCACAGCAGGTGGTCGTAGTCGCGCTGGGTCAGGCGAGGCAGGCGCTGCAGGGCCACGCGTCCCGTGTCCAAGCTTTGTGCCTGTGCCGCGCTCACGGCCTCGGCGGCGCGCCCGGTGGTTACCAGCCAGTCGCTGGCGGTGTCTTGTCCTGCTTGTTGAAGCAGCGCGGGCAGGGCGGCCGGCTCGTAGCAGAACAGGCTGGCGCGGCGTTGCGTGCCAGGTGCCAGCCCCAGGTCCGCCAGCCACGGGGCAGCGTTGAAAGCGGTTTGCCGTGCTGCCAGATCGGTCTCGCGCAGCAGTCCGCCGGTGGCGGCGGTGAAGCCAGGGTAAAAAAACCACTGGCTCACGCCGCGCAGCGGCCCGCTGGAGACCATGGACGGCAGGCGGTGCGAGCGCTCCACATAGGCCTCGGCACTCAGGTATTCGAGGTTGATCCACACCGGCGCCAAGCCGCCGCCAGCGATGGCGGCGGCCCGGTGCGCCTGGGCTTCGGGCGGCGGGCGGCAGCCGAAGGTTTCCACCCAGACATCTGCGGTCGGCAAAGCGGCCAGCAGGTCGGGCGCCAGCGGCTCGGTCCAGTGCAGCACCCGCACGCTGTTGATGCGGCCTTCCAGTGCACCGGGCGCCATCCAGCGCAGGGCGTCGGGCTCGTCGATCCACAACCGAACGGTCTGCCCGCGCGCGGCCAGGTCGGCACACAGGCGCCAGCACACGCCAATGTCACCGAGGTTGTCCACGACGTGGCAAAACACGTCCCAGACGAGGGCGGGCGCAAGGTGCGGGGCGGTGGGTGCGGGCATGGCGTTGCGGGGCAGGGTGGCTACCGGTAATATAACAACCGTTACAACGCACCGGAACGCCACCATGACCACACTCAAACTCACCCAGATCGGCAACTCCGTGGGCCTGATCTTGCCCAAGGAATTGCTGGCGCGGCTCAAGCTGGAGAAGGGCGACACGGTGTTTGTGACCGAAGCGGCTCATGGGGTCAACCTGTCGCCGTACAACCCTTCGCTCGACGAAGAGCTGGCGTTGGGGCGTGAGTTCATGCACGACTACCGCGACACCTTTCACCAGCTGGCCAAATGATCGGGCGCTGGCGTTTTATCAGCCGCAGGGCGCTGGAGCTGCTGCACGACGAAAGCCTGGCCGAGCACGGTGGCCGTCCGGGCTTGCGGGACCCGGGGCTGCTGGAGTCGGCGCTGGCCCGGCCACACCAGTTGCTGGCTTGTGGCGACCCGGACTTGGCCGCGCTGGCTGCAGCTTTCGGGTTCGGCCTGGTTCGCAACCACGCCTTCGTGGACGGCAACAAACGTGCGGCGTTTTTGGCCACCGGTTTGTTTGTGGCGCTTAACGGGCAGCGCCTGGTTACCAGGCAGGCCGAGGCCGCGTTGACCATGCTCGCCCTGGCCGCCGGCGACCTGTCTGAAGACGCCTTTGCCCAATGGCTGCGCGAACGCTTGCAGCCGCGCCCAACCTGAACCCCGCATGACCGAAGACCACACGCCCGCCGCGCCCGACGCGGCCCCGGGTCACGCCCCGTCGCCCCACAGCGCCGCACTGCTGTCCGAAGTGGCGGCCTTGCCCGGCTTGCCCGGCGTTTACCGCTATTTCGACGCCCAGGGCCAGCTGCTCTATGTGGGCAAGGCGCGCAACCTGAAAAAGCGCGTCAGCAGCTACTTTCAGAAAAACCACGACGGCACCCGCATCGGCCACATGGTGGGCAAGATCGTGCGCATGGAAACCACGGTGGTGCGTTCCGAGGCCGAGGCGCTGCTGCTGGAAAACAATCTCATCAAGACGCTGGCGCCGAAGTTCAACATCCTGTTTCGCGACGACAAGAGCTACCCGTATTTGAAGATCACCGGCACGCGCGAAACTTTTCGCACCGCCGGGCGGTTGCCGGTGCCCTCGCTGGCGTTCCCGCGCATGGCCTATTACCGCGGCGTGGTGGACAAGCGCCACAGCTATTTCGGGCCGTACCCCAGTGCCTGGGCGGTGAAAGAGTCCATCACGCTGCTGCAAAAGGTGTTTCGCCTGCGCACCTGCGAAGACACGGTGTTTGCCAACCGCACACGGCCCTGTTTGCTGTATCAGATCAAGCGCTGCACCGGCCCGTGTGTGGACCTGATCGACATGGACGCCTATGGGCGCGATGTGAGCGACGCCGAGCGTTTTTTGCGCGGCGAAACCCAGGCTGTGCTGGACGCGCTGGAGCAGCGCATGATGGCGCACGCCGAAAAGCTTGAGTTTGAGCAGGCCGCCGAGATACGCAACCAGATGGCGGCCTTGTCGCGCGTGCTGCACCAGCAGGCGGTGGACAATGTGTCGGACAAAGACGTTGATGTGCTCGCGGTCAAGGTGCAGGGCGGGCGCGCGTGCGTGAACCTCGCCATGATCCGCGGTGGCCGCCACCTGGGCGACCGCCCTTATTTCCCGACCCATGTGGAAGACGCTACGCAGATTGAGCGTCTGATGTCGGAAGATGTGCCGGCCCGTGATACGGCAACCGCCCCGGCCGAGCACGTGGCGGTGCAGGTGCTGGAAGCCTTCATTGCCCAGCACTACCTGGGCACGGCAACGCCGCACATTTTGGTGACCAGCCACCCGGTGGGCAAGCCACTGCTGGACGCATTGACCGAACAAACCGGCGCCAAGATCAACGCGGTGCACCAGCCGCGCGAGCACCGCCGCATCTGGCTCGACATGGCGCAAACCAACGCCGACATCGCGCTGGCGCGCTTGCTGGCCGAAGAGGGCTCGCAGCAGGCCCGCACCCGGGCGCTGGCCGAGGCCCTGGGTTTGCCCGACGACGATCTGGGCGCGCTGCGCATCGAGTGTTTTGACATTTCGCACACGGCGGGCGAGTCCACCCAGGCGTCTTGCGTGGTGTTTGAAGACCACAAGATGCAGAACAGCCAGTACCGGCGCTACAAGATTGAAGGCATCACCGGTGGCGACGACTACGCAGCCATGCGCCAGGTGCTGCTGCGTCGCTACGGCAAGATCGCCGAGGCTTTGCGCGAAGGGGCGGCCGCAGCAGAAGGGGCAGCCCATGCGCCGGCGCAGACCGACGGTGTGGCCGAGGTGGACGAAACCGCAGCGCCGCCCGATGCCCAGACCGGCCTGCCGATCGGCCCGCGCATGCCCGATCTGGTGCTGATCGATGGTGGCAAAGGACAGGTGAGCGTGGCGCGCGAGGTGTTCCAGCTGCTGGGGCTGGACCTGTCGCTGATCGTGGGTGTGGAAAAAGGCGAGGGCCGCAAGGTGGGTCTGGAAGAATTGGTGTTTGCCGACGGCCGCGATAAGGTGTACCTGGGTTTTGACTCTGCCGCGCTCATGCTGGTGGCGCAGATTCGTGACGAGGCGCACCGTTTTGCCATCACCGGGATGCGCGCCCAGCGCGCGAAGGTGCGCACCGGCGGCAGCAAGCTCGAAGACATTCCCGGCGTGGGCCCCAAGAAACGCGCCCGCCTGCTGCAGCGTTTTGGCGGCGTGCGCGGCGTGGCCTCGGCCAGCGTGGAAGACCTGTGCACCGTGGAAGGCATTTCCAACGAGCTGGCCGACACCATTTACCGGGCGCTGCACTGACCGCGAGCCACCGGCTTGCGCGGTCACCCACACGGTGAGCCTCGCCGTGGTCCACATCGTCGATGATCATGGGCACCTCCAGCGGCATGAGCGCTGGTCAACTGCCGTTTCCAGGTTCAAAGCTCATCCATAATCACGCCATGTTTTTCAATCTTCCCACCCTGCTGACCTGGGCGCGCATTGTCGCCATACCGCTCATCGTCGGGGTGTTCTACCTGGAAGGGGTGAGTACCGCGCAGCAAAACCTGATCGCCACGGTGCTGTTCGTGGTGTTTGCCGCCACCGACTGGGCCGACGGTTACCTGGCCCGCAAGCTCAACCAGACTTCGGCCTTTGGTGCTTTTCTGGACCCGGTGGCCGACAAGTTTCTGGTGTGTGCCAGCGTGCTGGTGTTGGTGGACCTGGACCGCGCCGACGTGTTTGTGGCGCTCATCATCATTGGCCGCGAGATCGTCATTTCGTCGCTGCGCGAATGGATGGCCATCATTGGTGCGACCAAGAGCGTGGCCGTGCACATGGTGGGCAAGCTCAAGACCGCCGTGCAGATGACAGCAATTCCCTTTTTGCTGTTCGATGGCCACCTGCTGGGCAGCATCGATACCCAAGTGTGGGGCACCTGGCTGATCTGGATTTCGGCCGTGCTGACCGTCTGGTCCATGGTGTACTACCTGCAAAAAGCCCTGCCCGAGATCCGCGCCCGCTCTCGATGATGCGTCGCCTTCAGGTCGCCTGCGCTTCACCGCTCCAACCATGACCGTTCCCCCCAAAGAAAACGCCTGGCTGCGCGCCATGCCCTGGGTGTTCGTGCTGATCTGGAGCACCGGTTTCATCGTCGCCCGTTACGGCATGCCGCATGCGCCACCCATGAAGTTTCTGGCGGTGCGCTACGCGCTGTCTATCCTGTGTTTCTTGCCCTGGATATGGTTGTCGGGCGTGAAGTGGCCCACCAGCCGCGCCCAGTGGATGCACCTGGCCGTGACCGGTGTGCTCATGCACGCTGGTTACCTGGGTGGTGTCTGGGCGGCGGTCAAGGCCGGTATGGGCTCGGGGCTTTCAGCGCTCATCGTGGGCATCCAGCCCGTGCTCACCGCCATCTGGCTGTCGGGTACCGGTTCTAACGTGTCGCGGCGCCAGTGGCTGGGCCTGCTGCTGGGTTTTGCCGGGTTGGTTTTGGTGGTGTCGCGCAAGTTTGGTGCAGGTGGTCCGGGTGACCAGGCCACCTGGGTCAACCTCTCATTCGCGGTCATGGCCCTGTTTGCCATCACCGTGGGCACCTTGTACCAAAAGCGTTTTGTGACCACCTGCGACGTGCGCACCGCCAATGCCGTGCAGTTGCTGGCGGCGCTGCTGGTCACGCTGCCACTGGCCTTGCTGGAACTTGAGGCGATGCGCTGGATGGACGCTTCGGCCGGATTGAACTGGCAACTGACCGGCGCCATGGCGTGGTCGGTGCTTGGGTTGACGTTGGGAGGCAGCTCGTTGCTCTACATGCTAATTCAGCGCGGTGCGGCTGCGTCGGTCACCAGCCTCATGTATCTGGTGCCACCATGCACTGCGCTGATCGCCTGGGGCCTGTTTGACGAACCCATTACTGCCGTTACCGTGGCAGGCATTGCGCTTACCGCTTTCGGGGTGAGCCTGGTGGTGCGGCCGACAAAGCCTGCCTGAGCTTCCACGGCTCAATGCACAGGTGCGTTGCCCGAAAGTCCACCAGGCGCTGGATGCGCCGGGGAACCTGAGCGCGGCAGGGCGCCAGTCCGTGGACGTCGGCGTCGGGCATGGCGTGGTCTGGCAGCACGCGCACCAGCGCACCGCTGGCAAGCTGCGCCGCGATGCCCCACCAGCGGCACAACATGATGCCGTGGCCGCTCAAACACCAGTCGCGCACCATTTCGCCCGAGTTGCTGCAAAGCGAACCCAGCACCGGGACGCGCTGCACCCCGACCTCGCCCGCGCGCTGCAGGCGCCAGTGGTCAAAACGCTGTGCGGAGGCCCCCGCTGTTTTCCGCACCACCAGGCACGCGTGTGTGGCCAGGCCTTGAAGCGTGCGCGGTGTGCCCCGGGCTTGCAGATGGGCGGGTGCCGCCACCAGCATGTGCAGATGGCTGGCGAGCCTGCGCGATCCCCACTCCGCTGCCCGCTGGTCGGGCGCGTTCCACAAGCAGATAGCACCATCGAAGCTGTCCACCACTAAGGTGGGCAGTTGCTCGGTCAGCTGCAGCTGAATGTCGACCATCAGGTGCCGGGCCTTGAAGTTGGCCAGCACCGGACCAGGCCAGAGCCGGCCACAGCCAAAGGTGGCGGCGCGTCATATTGGGCCAGCAGGCTCTTGGTGACGTTCGCGCAGTTCGGCTTCCACCGATTCGGAAGCGAGCAGCAAAGCGCTGGCGCGCTCGCACAGCGTTTTACCACTCTGCAGTGGGGCTGATGCGGCGTGTGGTGCGCTGGAAAATGCCAGTCCACTGACTCTGAGGTTGGCTGTTTATGCCCATAGTGGAGGGTACGTACAGAAGGCTATTGACAGCCGACGAGCGCGGCCAATTGGAGGCGGTGATCCGCAAGCGCAGTGGCAGCGCGGCGCTGGCGCGGCGGGCGCGGCGGACGTGCTGCTTGGGGCCGACTGCGAGCGCCGGGTTGACATCCGAGCCAAGCCCGGGGACGGCTCCACGAACTGGAGCCGTCGCAAGCGTGCAGCTGAGATGGGCGAGGTCTCGTTGTCTACCGTGCAACGCATCTGGCGCAAGCTCGGGGTGCAACCCGCGCTTCATCGCCACCAATCTCAGCGGCGCGGCGCATTCGCTTGTGCCTGGCCTTCAACTGGGCCAGCGCACAGGCCTTCGCGCACGCCCTGAGCCAGCGGTGCTACCCCCTGAACGGCAAGCAGCGCCTGGCCGGCGCGATGACAGAAAAATGGCCCGCAACCCAAGCCGGGGGCGGGGTTGGTGCGACCGCATGGCGCATGCGAGCGATCAGCGCCCTCGCTGCGGTGCCCATCGCGGCCTCCCTTGCCCACATCTGCGCCGCTGCACCCCATGGCGCAGGCTGTTGGCTATGCGCGTGAAGTGAAAAATGCGGGCTAATCGCCAGGCGCAGCCAACAGCGGAGCGGCAGCGACTTGCTGCGGTCAGTTCCGGCGAATGGAACGTGGTGCACGAATCTGCGGCGTCGTTTGTCGACGAGCACAGCCGGCTCTGAGTGTCCAGCCGTGGCACAGTTTGATGTTCGCCGCAACAAGGGCCGGCTGCGCGACAGCAGCCCATTCGTCTTGCCGGTGCAGTCTTGAGTGGCGGCACTGGCCGTTCGGCAAAGCCGGACCGGCGGTGCCCTGGGCTGCACCGTTTCATGCGTCTGGGTGCCGGTCTGGCGGTATGGAAAACTGCTCAGAACCCAGGGGCATTCGCACGATTTGATGCGGATGCTTTGCATGGGCTCTGTGAGCCCGGCGTCTCGGGTGTCAGCCCCGCTGAGACAGCGCCCTGCCAATCTTCCCACGCTTCACCGTAGATCGTGGCACGGGCTGCGGCAGGTGCTCGAACCAGCGGCGCACGTCGTCTTCCACGCACAGGCCGTGCATGTAGTTGTAGATTGCCTTGCGCAGGCCCTGGCCGAGTGCGTCGTGGTCGGTGCCGGTGGGGTCGATAAAACCGATGTCGTTCTTCGCGAAGCTCACGGGCGGCAGGGGTATCAGCTCAATGCCATATGCCGCCGGGTCCATGCCCACGGGCGAGTGCACGGTGCAGCTGAAGCGGTGGAAGAAGCCGCTCTGGATGCAGCCGGCTTCAAACAGCTGGCGCACGTATTCGAGCGCGTCCACCGTGTCCTGCAGCGTCTGCGTGGGGAAGCCGTACATCAGGTATGCGTGCACCAGAATGCCGGCGTCTGAAAAGCCTTTGGTGACGCGTGCCACCTGCTCCACGCTGACGCCCTTTTTCATCAGCGTGAGCAGGCGGTCGCTGGCCACTTCCAGACCGCCGCTCAGGGCGATGCAGCCGCTTTGCGCCAGCAACTCGGCCAGCTCGGGTGTGAAAGTTTTTTCAAACCGGATATTGCCCCACCACGAGATGTTGAGCTGGCGGCGAATCAGCTCTTCGGCCAGCGCTTTCAGGGCTTTGGGCGGTGCGGCTTCGTCCACAAAATGGAAGCCGGTCTGGCCGGTTTCTTCGACGATGGCCTGAATTCGGTCGGCCAGCTTCTGCGCGGTCGCGGTTTCGTAGCGGCCGATGTAGTCCAGGCTCACGTCGCAGAAACTGCATTTTTTCCAGTAGCAGCCGTGCGCCACCGTGAGCTTGTTCCAGCGGCCGTCGCTCCACAGGCGGTGCATGGGGTTGAGCATGTCCAGCAGGCTCAGGTATTTTTCCAGCGGCAGGCCGTCCCAGGTGGGTGTGCCCACGTCTTCAAACGCGATGTCGGGCTCTGCGAGGTTGATGTATTGCACGTCGCCGCAGGCGTTGCGCACAAACGTGCGCTGCAGGCGCTGGCGCCCGCGCTGACCTTGCAGGTGCTCAATCAGCGAGAGCAGAGGGCGCTCGCCTGAGTCCAGGGTCACATAGTCCACGAAGTCAAACACGCGCGGGTCGGACAGTTCGCGCAATTCGGTGTTCACAAAACCGCCGCCGAGGGCTGCGGTGATGCTGGGGTGGTGCGCTTTGAGGGTTTGGGCGATGCGCAGCGCCGCGTACACCGAGCCCGGGAACGGCACCGACAGCAGGACGAGTTGCGGCTGGTGCCGCTCGATGGCCGCCAGCGTCAGGTCGCGCAGCAGATCGTCCACCAGCGTGGGTGGCGCGGCCAGCGCCTGGGCTAGCGGGTCAAACGTGGGCTGGCTGCTGGCGAGGGACTCGGCGTAACGCACAAACTCAAAGCGCTCGTCCACCGCGTCGCGCAGCACGTCGGCCAGGTCGTTCAGGTACAGCGTGCACAGGTGGCGCGCTTTGTCTTGGATGCCCAGCGCGCCAAAGGCCCAGGCCAGCGGGTCGCCGCTGCCGTCGTCTTCATACGCCTCGAGCGCCGCAAAACGCGGGCCTTCAGCCAGCAGGCCGCGCGCGGCGATGCGGTGGGCCAGGGTGGCGTCGCGACCCTGCAGGTAGGCCATGACGGGGCCGATGGTGCTGCGGTAGTTGGCGAACTGGTCCAGGAAGGTATGCACGCTGGCGCTGCGTTCGGCCTCGGGCTGGGCTTGTGCACGGTCGCGCACGGCGTCCAGCCCGGCGGGCGTGAACAGTTTGAGCACGAGGGCGAGCGCCAGGTCTTCCTGTACAGCATCAAAGCCGCGCGAGCGCAGGAAGCCCGTGAGATAAGCAGTCGAGGGGTAGGGCGTGTTGAGCTGCGTCATCGGTGGGATGAGGCTCAGCACGCGAAAGGGGGCGGTCATGGGGTGTAGGTGTGCGCGGTCGGTGCCCGATCTTACGGGGTGATGACGACCAAAAGGCTGGACAGGCCCGCGTGCCTGCGCCTACCATGCGCCTTTACGGGTGCTTGTCGGGCAAGGAGAACCGTCATGGACGCACGTCGCATCGTCTGCCGGGCTTTGGCCATCGGTTGGGTCATGGCCACCCCGCTGCATGCGCAATTCACCACCGATGTGCTGCGCCTGTACGGCGGTATCTACGCAACCGACTGCTCCAACCCGCAGTCGCCGCGCCTGCGCGTGGAGCGCGATGCCCTCCATGTGGAGCAGGGCGACCGGCGGCTGAGCGCACGGCAGGAACTCATGGTCATCCATTCGTATTTCGGGCCGTCGGCACCCCGGAACTTCCGGGTGGCGCTGGATGGCCAGGTCAGGCCGCAGATGGGCATGACCGTTCTGGTCTACACCGACGCGAAAGGCCGGTACGCCGCGCTGGATGGGCATCCCGCGGTGCTGGCCAATCTGGGACCATTGGCCAAGGCGCGCTTCAACAGCTGCGATGCGGTGGTCAACCAGCGCGCGGCCGACGGGTCAAAGCAGAACCAGCCGGCCGCAGCGGCAACCCGGCAATCCCAGTCGGCCGTTCAGGCCACGCGACCGAACGAGCTCAACCGCGACCAGCGTTTCAAGACCGCCTGGACTCAGGCCCTGGGGCCGCTGGTGCACGAGGCCTGGCTGCAGCGCATGGACGGGCCGGCGCCTGATCTGCGAATGGAACGCCTGCAAGGGCAGGACTGGCTGGTGGCCGCCTTTTGCAAACCGCGCGACTGTGGCGATCAGAATGCGGTGTTGATCTATGACCACGTGTCTGGCCAGGTGCACGCGGTGGTGCAGCGTACCGGCCAACTCACGCTGCTGGGCCGCCCGTCTGCACAGCTGGCCGGCGATCTGCAGCACCTCTGGCGCCAGGAATGGCGCCAAGGCCGCTGATCAGGCCGCTTGCGTCGAGCTCGCCGAACTGCGCTGGGCTTGCAGGGGGAGGGGCCATCAACACTCGACGATATTGACCGCCAGCCCCCCGCGCGAGGTTTCCTTGTATTTGGTCTTCATGTCAGCGCCGGTCTCGCGCATGGTCTTGATCACCTGGTCCAGGCTGACGAAGTGCGTGCCGTCGCCGCGCAGCGCCATGCGCGCGGCATTGATGGCCTTGACCGAGGCAATCGCGTTGCGTTCGATGCACGGTATCTGCACCAGACCGCCCACCGGGTCGCAGGTCAGGCCCAGGTGGTGTTCCATGCCGATTTCTGCGGCATTTTCCACTTGCTCGGGTGTGCCACCCAAGACCGCGCACAGCGCGCCAGCGGCCATGGAGCAGGCCACGCCCACCTCGCCCTGGCAACCCACCTCGGCGCCGCTGATGCTGGCGTTTTCCTTGTAGAGAATGCCGATCGCCGCGGCGGTGAGTAGAAAGTCGACCACGCCTTCGTCGGTGGCCCCCGGCACGAAGCGCCGGTAGTAGTGCAGCACCGCCGGAACGATGCCGGCCGCGCCGTTGGTGGGCGCGGTCACCACGCGTCCACCGGCGGCGTTCTCTTCGTTCACGGCCAGCGCATAGAGGTTGACCCAGTCGAGCACGGCGAGCGGATCGGTCAGGGCTTTTTCGGGATGGGCGATCAGGTCCTGGTAGAGGCCGGGCGCGCGCCGCCGCACCTTGAAGGCACCGGGCAGCAAGCCCTCGGCGGCGCAACCACGCCGCACGCAAGCCTGCATCACATCCCAGATGCGCAGCAGACCCGCGTGGACCTCTTCGTCGCTGCGCCAGTGGCGTTCATTGACCCCCATCACCCCGGCGATGGAAAGCCCGTGCTCGCGGCAGCGCTGCAACAACTCGTCGCCCGAGCGAAATGGCATGGGCAGTTGTGTGGTGTCGGGCGCGATCGCTTTCTGGCGCTCGCCATCGGTGGCCACGGTTTCGCTCACGACAAAGCCGCCGCCGACCGAGTAGTAGGTGCGATCAGCCAGTGGCTCGCCCGCACCGTCCCAGGCCCGGAGGCGCATGCCATTGGCATGGAAGGGCAGGGGCTGGCGGTAGAAACACAGGTCGTCGCGCTCGTTCCAGCCAATGGCCTGCTCGCCCATGAGCGCGAGGCGCCCTTGTGAGCGGATGGCGGCCACCGTGGATTCGATCGATGCGACCGGCACCGTCTCGGGCTCAAAGCCGCACAGGCCCAGCAGCACGGCCTTGTCGCTACCGTGCCCTTTGCCGGTGGCGCCGAGCGAGCCGTGCAGCCCGCACTGCACCCGCGCCACGCGCGGGAGCAGGCCTTGCGCGTGCAACCCGGTCACAAACAGGCGGGCCGCCCGCATGGGACCCACCGTGTGCGAACTGCTGGGGCCGATGCCGATCTTGAACAGGTCAAAGGTGGAAACGGCCATGGTCAAGCCACCCGCAGGGTCGGGCCAAGGGAGGCTCTCGCCCCCGTCGTGGCGGGCCGTGAGTACACAATGTGGCGAACGTGGGGGGGCATGGCGTCTCCAGACGGTCAGGCAGCAGGTGCAGGGACGACCACGCGAATGTTTCCCTGGTTGGCTTTCCACTGTGCCACGTGTCCGGCCAACTGGTGCGCGGTGATGGCAGACAGCGTCCAGCCCAGGTGGCCGTGACCGGTGTTGTAGAACACGTTGGCTTTTTTGCCCGCGCCGACGCGCGGCAGCATGTCCGGCATCATCGGGCGCAGGCCGGCCCAGGGCTCGGCGCGGCGGGTGCTCACACCGGGGAAGCACTGGTTCACCCAGTCCACCAGCGGGCGAATGCGGTCGGCCCGAATGTCCAGGTTGTAGCCGTTGAACTCGGCTGTGCCGGCCACGCGGAAGCGGTCAGCGCCCAGGCGGCTGGTCACGAGTTTGGTGGCGTCGTCGAGCAGGCTCACCGTGGGTGCGGCGGCCTGGCTGGCTGCGTCGTTCAGGTGCACGGTGATGGAATAGCCCTTGACCGGGTAGACGTTGAGCCGGTCGCCCAGTTGCGCGGCCAGCGCGCGGCTGCGCACGCCGGCACAGACCACCACGGCGTCGGCTTGCACGGTGTCGCCGCTGGCCAGCACCACGCGCGCCACCTGGCCGTCGCTGCTGACCGACTGCACGGCCTCGCCGGTGAGGAAGCGCACCCCCAGGCGCTCGCAGGCCTGGGCCAGCCCGTGGGTGAACTTGTGGATGTCGCCGGTGCTGTCGCTCTCGGTGAAGTAGCCGCCATAAAAGTCGCCGTGCAGCGTGGGCTCAATGGCGCGCATCTCGTCGGGTGTCACGGCGCGGCGCGGCAACCCGCCCGCAGCCAGCAGTTTGGATACTTCGCCCGCGTGGTCAAACCCGGCCTTGTCGCGGTAAATGTGCAAGATGCCTTCGCGCTTGAGGTCAAAGTCGATGCCTTCGTCCTGAGCCCAGGCAAACAGGTGCTGGCGGGCTTCGATGGCCAGGCGGGTGGTGGCAATGGTGTTGTCGCGGTACTTGGGGATGTTGGCCACGAACTCGGCCATCCAGCTCAGTTTGTGCCAGCTGGGCTTGGGGTTCATGAGCAGCGGCGCGTCGTTTTTCAGCATCCACTTGATGCCTTTGACCAGGGTGGACGGGTGCGTCCACACCTCGGCATTGGAGGCGGAAAGCTGGCCGCCGTTGGCGTAGCTGGTTTCCATGCCGGCGTAGCGGTTTTTTTCGATCAGCGTGACGCGGTGGCCTTGTTGGGCCAGGGTGTAGGCGCTGGTCACGCCGGTGATGCCGCCACCGATGACGATGAGGTGTTGTTGAGCCATGGGAATTTCGCTTTCAAAGCCGTCCAAAAAAGAAAGGCAGGGGCCGCACACCGTGTGCGGCCCCTGACCCCCTCTGTTTGGAACCTGAGAGATTCACCCGCCCCCGTGTTGATCGGGGGATTGGCTTGCTCCTGCGGTGGGCCGGGAGACGAATCCTGGCCACTCTTCAGAGTTGTGCGCCTGTGAAAGCGCTGAGCGTTGATCGGTCCTTTTGCCTGAGAGTTTCCGGGGCGGTTGCTCCTTCGGCGCCGGCTGCTGTGGGCTAAGCCGGTCTCTCCCGATCAACGAAATCGAGATTATGCGTCGGGCAAGGCCTCAGCGCATGGGTGCTCGGGACGTGGTGCCGTGATCACTGGGCCGCTTGCGCCTGCAGGTTGATGCTCTTGGCAATCGCCCGGTAGCGGTCGATCTCCTGTTTGTACAGGGTGGCCAGTTCAGCAGGGCTGCGAGCCGGCGTGAGGTAATTGCCCGTTGATTCGAGCGCCTTGCGAACGTCCGGGTTTCGTGCGGCCGCATAGAAAGCCTGGTTCAGTCGCTGAACCACCGCATCGGGCGTGTCTTTGTGCACCTGGATGCCCGCCCAGATATCAAACTGCATGGCATCCATGCCGGGCATGGCGGCCAGGGCCGGGTAGCTGCTGAACAGCGGGTGCGGCTGTTTGGCGGTGACAGCCAGTCCGCGGATCTTGCCGTCATTGATCATCTGCATCACCGAACCGGCCATGGGCAGGAAAGCCATGTCGATCTGGCCACCCATCAGGTCGGTCAGCACCGGGGCGATCCCGCGGTAGGGCACATGGGTGAGTGGTGCGCGGGTCAGTTGAGAAAACTTCTCGCCAATGATGTGGTACAGGGAGCCGTTGCCGACGCTGCCATAGCTCAGTGGGCGGTTGGCCGAGTTTTTGGCCAGGGCGATCAGCTCGGGCACATTGCTGGCTTCCAGGGTGTTGCGCACGGCAAGGATGGTGTTGGTGGAGCCGATGTGTGCCACCAGCTTCACATCCTCTGCCTTGTAGCGCACACCCTGGATGGCCATGGGCGCCAGGATCAATTCCATTGGCGATCCGAGGATCAGGGTATGACCATCGGCAGGTGCCGACAACGCGCGAGACACGCCGATGGTTCCGCTGCCACCGCCAATGTTCTCCACGATCATGCTGACGCCCAGGCTCTGGCTGGCCGCAGGTTGCAACTGGCGCGCGAAGAAGTCCGAGGGGCCGCCGGCCGGGTAGGGCACGACGATGCTGACTTGCTTGGATGGGAAGGTCTGGGCGTGGGCGGCGTTGCCGACGGCCAGCATGCTGACGATGGGCAGGGCGGCGCCTGCGACGATGGCTTTGATGCGGATGCGAGCGTTCATGGGGTTGTCTCCTCGGGTGTGGGTTCAGGGGTGGGTGGGGGAAAGCAGTTCTTGCACCAGTGCGATCCAGTAGGCCGCGCCGGGGGCGATGTTGTCGTCGTTGAAGTCGTAGGCCGGGTTGTGCACCATGCACGCGCCGGGCTCGCCATCGGCGCCGTTGCCGATGAAGAGGTAGCTGCCAGGCACTTTTTCCAGCATGAAAGCAAAGTCTTCGCTGCCGGTAAGCATGGGGCCCTGTGGCGTGACCTGGTGCGCCGGGAAATGTTTTTGCGCCACCGCCAGGGCGCGCACGGTCTGTGCGGCGTTGTTCACCAGCACGGCGTAGCCGGGGCGCCAGTCCAGCTCGGCGCGCACGCCAAAGCTCTCGGCCTGCAAGCGCACCACGTCGCGGATGCGCTGCTCCATGCTTCGGCGCACCTGCGGGTCCAGTGCGCGCACGCTCACTTCCAGCCGGGCTTCGGCGGGTATCACGTTGTTGGCCTGACCCGCGTGAATGGCCCCCACCGTGACCACCGCTGGCTGCAGCGGGTCCACATGGCGCGACACCACCGTCTGCAGCGCCATCACCAGCGAGGCGGCAGCCACCACCACGTCGGTGGCCTTGTGTGGCATGGCGCCGTGGCCACCCACGCCGTGCAGCGTGACGGTGGCGTAGTCGGACGAGGCCATGGTGGGGCCGCTGCGAAACACCAGTTGCCCCTGCGCAATGCCGGGCATGTTGTGCATGGCAAAAATCGCGTCGCAGGGGAAGCGCTCGAACAGGCCGTCTTCCATCATTTTCAGCGCGCCGCCGCCGCCTTCTTCGGCCGGCTGGAAAATCAGGTTCAGCGTGCCGTCAAAGCGCCCCTGCTGGGCCAGGTGCTGGGCGGCGGCCAACAGCATGGCGGTGTGGCCGTCGTGGCCGCAGGCGTGCATCACGCCGTGGTGGCAACTGGCCCAGGCCGCGCCGGTGGCCTCGGCGATGGGCAGCGCGTCCATGTCGGCGCGCAGGCCGATGGAGCGGGCGGACGTGCCGCGCTTCAGTTGACCCACCACACCGGTGCCGCCCAGGCCGGTGCTGACTTCATAGCCCCAGGCGCCCAGCTGGGCCGCCACCAGGGCGGCGGTGCGGCGTTCGCTGAAAGCCAGCTCGGGGTGTTGGTGAATGTCGCGGCGCAGGAGGGTGAATGCCTGTACTGCCGTTTCGCTGAGTCGATCCATCCGGGCGCCTCCTGAACATGAACTTTGTTGCATGTTAGGAAGCCGTTGATTTAAAGTCCAATGCATTGATCGGCAAGAACCCATGAATTCGACAGGAACTTAGGGATGACCCTCGTGCAACTCAGGCACTTCGTGGTGCTGGCCGAAGTCGGTAGTTTTGTGCAGGCGTGCAAGGCGCTGTTTCTCACGCAGCCCGCGCTCACGCGCAGCATCCAGGCTCTGGAAGACGAACTGGGCGGGCAGCTGTTCGACCGGCTGGGCCGGCGCATCGCGCTCACACCCTTCGGCCACGAGGCGTTGCAGCGCGCACGCCGCTTGGTGGCCGACGCCGAAGCGCTCAAGCAAACCGGCAAAGGACTGCATGCGGGCCTGCTCGGCAGCCTGCGCGTGGGGCTGAGCTCGGGTCCCGGTGCGCTGCTGTCCCTGCCGCTCATGCTGCACATGGCCGAGCACCACCCCAAGCTGCAGTTGCAAATCTCGCGCGGCAACACGGCGATGCTGATCGATGCCCTGCGCGAACAGTTGCTGGATGCGGCTGTGGTCGATGTGCGTTCCGTGCGGCCCTCGGCTGACCTGCAGGTGGCCCAGGCGTTCGAGTTGGCCGCAGGCTTTCTTGTGCGCTCCGACCACCCGCTCACCCAGGTGGGCCGGCCCGTCACCCTGGACGAGGTGATGGCGTATCCAATCGCTTCCACCCCGCTGAGCGACGAGGTGGCGCGCATTTTGATGGCCCGTTACGGCCCGCAGGCCAACCCGGATGATCTGGTGACGCTGCGCTGCGACGAGACGTTGAGCATTGTGGAGGTGGCGCGGCGCAGCAACGCCATCGTGCTCACCGTGACAGCCGTGGCGGCGGATCTGGTGCGGCTGGATGTATCGCCCGCGCTGAATGCCACCGCACGGTTTGGCCTGGTGACGTTGGCCCAGCGCCAGGAGGCGCCCGCGCTGCGCATCTTGCGCGAGCAATTGCCGCTGTGGGTGGGTGCGTTCTCTGCACGGTAACCGAGAAAAAAAGGCCGCAAGCCTGGAAGGCTGCGACCTTTTTGGGGCCTCGGCGGATTCAGTCGCCGCCGATGCGCTGCCTCACGGGGCGAGAGGGATGCCCTCGAGAAGCATGCCGTCGATGTTGGACAAACCCGATGCGTCTGCCAAGGACTGCACAACCGCTGTCGTGTTCGCTGTGGTGACCGTGATTTGATCTGGCACCGCGCATGCCGCGTTCAGGTTGTTGGCTCGCGCACCGGCCGTTCCCCTGACCATTTCCTCAAAGGTGGCAATCGGTTGAGCTGACCCCGTCCTGCCCACCGCCGGAATGGCCGCCAGGCGGGTCTTGCCGGTGGCCGGGTCATGACCATTGGGCACGCAGAGTTCCGGGTGGTCGAACACGCCGGACTGATATGCCACCCGCCAGTCGGTCAGCCCTGTTTCCATCAGCTCCATCACGGCGGCTTCATCCTGGATGCCCAGGTTGAAAACGCGCATGCCAGCGTCCAGGTTGTTGAGGTTGAGGTTGGTGAAATGCCCGGCCGTTTTGTAGAACTCCATGACCTGGCGCAGGTTCATTTTCGAGCCATTGTGCATATAGGGCCCTGTGAATTTGACGTTGCGCAAGCCTGGCGCCTTGAACGCCCCGTTGCGCAACAAACGCTCGCCGGGGATCACATTGGGTGCGCAGTTGATGTTCGGGTTGTTGTTGGCGTTGCCGCCACCCACCAGGCCCACGCCACAGCCGACCCGGAACGGGAAGGGTATCGGTGCCAGGTTGGTGGGCGAGGTCGGTATCTGCAAGCCTGCGATCGACGCGGCAATCGAGCCGGGTGCAGGCGCGGCCAGCGTACCGATCTTGACGGGGTTGAAGCCCGTAGCATCGCCGCCGTTCATGATGTCGAACAGCTTGCCCAGTGCGAGCGGGACATCGCCGATCTGGTCGCCCAGGGACAGATCCTCGGGTGAGGGTCGTACCCCAATGTTGTAGAAACCCGTGTCGTACACGGCTGCCGCACCGTTGAAGGTGACCATGCGCTCCATCACCGCGCGCAATTCGACGCGTCTGGCCTGCCCCGGGTTGAGCACCTCGGGGGGCACGCCAAAGCCTGTCATCACGCCCACCGTGGCGCCGGTGAACTCCGGGTTGAAGTGGCAAACGGCGCAGGCGGTGGCGCCGGCAAAGAAACGTCCCAGCCCCCGGTTGACGTTTTGGAGCGTGGCCTGCGCAGCAGGCAACCGGGCTGCGGGGACCGTGCAGTTGGGCGGTGTCGCGCAGCCGCCGATGGCGGTGTTGTTGGCCACCGGAAACGGCGCCAAGGCCGACTCGCTGCCGGTGGTGGCTTTCGGGTCGATGAACTTGGCGTAGTGCGCGGTGCAGAGGTTCGTGGCCAGCGCCTGCTGGGCCGCGTTGGTGTTCAGCGCCACCAGGGCAATGCAGCCGTCCAGGGACAGCCCCGGCGTTCCGGGGGGCGAACCGGCTGGTGGCCCCACGTTGACCACATTGCGGCCATTGGTCACAGTGCCCGTTGCAATGCCGCCAGCGATCAGGTCCACGATGGTCTGTCCGGTGACCAGGGTTGCCTCGTAGGCTTGCACCGCGAGTCCAAAAAACAGCGAGAAGTTGTACTGCGCCAGTGTGTATTCCCCCGCCGGACACACGCCGTTTACCGGCGCATTGTCTGTTGCCGCCCCGTCAGAGCCCAGGCACAGGGCGGGGGCGTCCCAGAAGCGCGGATGAAAAATGGTTTGGATCATCGTGTTGTAGGACGTGTTCAAACCCCGTCCATCCGCAGCCCTCAGGGTGCCCAGCATCGAGTCATCCACAGCGACGAGCTGTCCGCGCAGCGGCACGGTGCCCGGCAAGGTCAACTTTTTGCCCAGTTCGCGGTGAGCGCGGGGGGGCAGTGCGTTGTCCGGATCGCCAAACACCATCTCGAAATGGCTCTCGATGGGTCCCACGGCCTGTGACGCCAGGGATGAGAAGGGCAGGTCCAGCCGCTCGGATCCCAAGACACCGGCTCTCACCACCTTGACCCGCGCGTCCGGATCACGGAAGCCCAGTGGATTGACACCGTTGAAATACATGTCGGCACGGCCATCCCAGAAGTTGCGCAGGTTGAACACCGCGTTGAGCACGCTGGGGGAGTTGCGGGGTTCCACCCGCCGCACGGTGTGGGGCACGCCCTCGGCAGGGTTGCTGAAGGTCACATCGAAACCGGGATCGCTGGTTTTGAGCAGGGCCAGGTCCACCCGTGCACTGGTGACGCCCTGATGGATACCGCCACGAATGCCTTGCGACGAAATCACGTCGTTCACATCCACCTGCGCGGACGGTTTGCTACCGAGACTGCCGGGTGATCCATTGAGCGCATCGGGCAGCGCCCCCAAGGCGATCAGGTCGGCTTCGCTGACCGGCATGCCCCCGTTGGGCACCCCGTTGGTGGTGCCTGCAAAGTGGGCGGAGGTGAGTTTTGAATTGAGTGTCGTGAGATCGGCGACCTGGTCATTGGCCTTCAGTCCGGGGCTGAGCTGGTGCTCGATTCGGTTGTCAGCACCGGCGTTGTAATGGCAGGTGGCACAGGCCTGAATGCCATCGCCGCCGACCTGCATGTCCCAGAACAGTGCCTTGCCCATTTGCTGCAAGGCAAGCTTTTGTTGCGCCCGGGTGATCGGCTCCCAGGTCCATTGGTTGGCTCCGGGCCCCGTCTTGTCCAGCAAACCCAAGGCGTTCACGTCGGGAGCCGCAATCACTTGCAGAGGCTCCACGGGCGCTCGCGGTGGCGCGGGTCTGGCCGCTGGTTGCGCCAGGTCGCCTGCCGTGGTGTCGCTGGAATCGCTGCCGCAACCTGCCAGGAACAGACCCAATGCAGCGAAAAGGGTCATCCCGCTACGCCGAAGCGTTGTCATTTCGCACCACATACCCACCTCCGTATCAGAAAGTGTTAATCGGAGGATGAAATATAGACTTTTGGCAACTGACGTCAATAAAAATGAATGCCTTTTTATTCAATAAGTATTTTTCTATAGATAGTTTCAAATATCAGCATTGAGCATCAAATAGCGCCGCGCAAGACCCCGTCCGACGGCCATCGGCAGACGCCGGGAGCATCCTGGAAGCGGCGCGTTGACCGCGCTGTAGTCGCTGGAGATACCTGTAAATGCTGAACGTTCTGTGTTCAAAGGTGGATTTTGGCGGACTTCATTTTTGCTCTCTCATAGCGAAAAACGGTCCATGTTGATCCAGATCGGTGTAGCTATTTGCCCCAAAGCGGCAGCGGCAAGGTCAGGTGGCGGCTGCTGCAAGAGCAAGAGCCGAAACCCGTGCCTTGAGGGCGCAGCACACCCACCAACGCGGCACAATGCGGCATGCAATTCTTGGCCCCTTCCGTGCAGCGCCTCTGGCAGCCCCGCAAGCCCCTGTTCTGGCTGGTCATCGCCTTCAATGTGCTGTCCTCGGCCATGGCCTGGGGCCTGCACCTGGCCCAGCCCGAAGGGACTTTGCTGGTGGTGTTGACCATGCTGGCGCTGGCGAACACCGGCATGGGCTGGTGGCTGCTGTGGCGTCTGTGGAAAGAAACCCCTTCTCCTGGAGAGAAAAATGTTCAAAGCCCTGCTGATCAACAAGACCGATGAGGCCGGTTACCGCTGCGCCCTGACCGAGCTCGACGAAGCGCAATTGCCCGCCACAGGCGACGTGACGGTGCAGGTGGCGTGGTCCACCATCAATTACAAAGACGGCCTGGCCATCACCGGTCAGTCGCCGGTGGTGCGCAGCTTTCCCATGGTGCCGGGCATTGACTTCGCCGGCACCGTGACCGCCAGCAGCCACCCGCGCTGGACGGTGGGCGACCAGGTGCTGCTCAACGGCTTTGGCGTGGGTGAAAGCCACTGGGGTGGCCTGGCGCAAATGGCCCGCGTCAAAGGCGACTGGCTGGTGGCCCTGCCGGCCGGCTTGAGCGCACGCGACGCCATGGCGGTGGGCACCGCCGGCTACACCGCCATGCTGTGTGTGAGTGCCTTGCAGCGGCATTGGGCCGACAACGACATGGCTCCGGGCCGCGGCGAGGTGCTGGTGACGGGCGCCAACGGTGGCGTGGGCAGCGTGGCCATTGCCTTGCTGGCCGGGCTGGGGCACAAGGTGGTGGCGTCCACCGGGCGGCCGCAGGAGGCCGGCTATTTGAAGTCCCTCGGCGCGGCAGAGGTGATCGACCGCGGCGCCCTCAGCGCGCCTGGCAAACCGCTGCAAAAAGAGCGCTGGATGGGGGTGGTGGATTCGGTGGGCAGCCACACGCTGGCCAACGCCTGCGCCAGCACGCGCTACGGCGGTGCGGTGGCCGCCTGTGGCCTGGCCCAGGGCATGGACCTGCCGGCCAGCGTGGCACCGTTCATCTTGCGCGGCGTCACGCTTTACGGTATCGACAGCGTCATGGCGCCCATGGCCAAACGCGAAGCTGCGTGGGCCACGCTGGCCAACACGCTGGACCGTCAGCAGCTGGCGTCCATCACCCGCGAAATCGGTTTGGCCGATGCGGTGGCCGTTGGCCGAGATATTTTGGCCGGCCAGGTGCGCGGGCGGCTTGTGGTGAATGTGAACGCTTGAAGACGTGTGGGCGACTTTGGTGAATCCGCCAACATGTGTGCCGAGGATCAGGCGCTGCCTGCAGCCTGTTGGGGCACGATGTGCCGGTAAGCGTGCCAGGTGGCGTGTCCAATCACCGGGCCCACGACGATCAGGCCCAGAAATGCCGGCAGCATGGACAGGCCGATCAAGACCGTGATCAGCGCGCCCCATAACAGCATGACGCCGGGATTTTGCAGGCAGGCGCGGATGCTGGTGAGCCCGGCTGACACGGCGTCGGTCTTGCGGTCCATGATCATCGGAATGGAAATCACGCTGGTCACAAAAATCAGGCCGGCAAAGAAAGCGCCCACCACCGTGTAGCTGATCAGGAAGCCGATGTTTTCCGGGTTGAGCAACTGCGGCAGCAGCTTTTCGGTGGACGGCATGGTGTTGAAGGTGACAGCAAACACCACCAGCGAGGCGCGGCCCCAGATCAGTTCAAGGATCAGCAGCACGCCGGCAAAAATGCCCATGGTGCCCTGCGTGGGCCGCCAGGCCAGCAGCGAATCCCGCAAGCTGGGACGGTGCGAATGTGTCTGCATGGCCCTACTGGCGTCGTACAGGCCCAGACAGAGGAAGGGCCCCATCAGCAAGAAGCCTGCGCTCAGCGCCAGCACATAAGCCGGAGCACTTTGAAACACCGCCAGCAGGGCATGGCCCATAGCAAAAAAGCACATGCCGTAAAACAGACCAATGCGAGGGCAGCGTTTGAAATCGGCCCAGCCCAGTCGCAGCCACTGAAACGGGTCTGCGGGCTTCAACTGGGCCAGTTGCAGCGAAAACACCGAGGGCCCGCGTGGGCCCTCTGCGGGCGGGTTGTCGCTCTGGGGGGTGTCTGCTGAAACGTCGGGTCTGTCGGGCAGGTCGCTTGCAGCGGCGTGAAGGCCTTCGGCCATGAAAATTCTCCTCGTAGCGGAGCAATATAACCAGCGCTGAATATTGATTTCACATGGTTTACCCCATACCCGTGCGGGTTTTTGCCCGCTCCTGCGCTGCTCAGCGCGGCGCGCGGCCGCCGCGTTGTGCGGGCGCTCGTGGGCTGCTGCCGCCGCGCGCGGGCAGCGCGGGGTGGTGGCGCAATTGCAGGGCCAGGGCGGCGTCCTGTGTCTGGGTGTGCCGGGCAAACCAGGCGGCCAGTTCAAAGGCCATTTCGCGCACCGCAGCGAGTTGCCCGCTGCGGGCCTGCGCGATCCCTTCACGCAGCAGGTTGAGCACCACCCGGTGCTGCAGGGTGTGGTTGGCTGCCGACGAGAAGCCGGTGCGCTGCATCCACTCGTCTTCCCATTCAAACTGTGCCACGGCGTGGTTTACCAGCGCCGTCCAGGCCTGCGGCAAGGCGTCGTCGGGGGCTTGCTGGGCGCGGGCCAGCAGGTCTACAAACGCGTGGTGCTGGGTATCGATGGGTTCGAAATCCAGCACCAGCGCATCGGTCCATTCAATTGTGTTCATGGCCATCTCCTGTGCGTCACCTCGTGTGGGCGACGCACAGCTTGACACCGAGCGAACCCCGCTGTTTTGATCCAGCGCAGCAACCGTGCACGCAACCCCTCGCCGCAGTAGAACGATGGCCTGCGCACGGCCGGGGTGTGGTGCTGGCCCGGTACACTGCCCGCCCATGACCAGCGAATTTCAACCGCCTTACCTGCCCTTGTCCGGGGTGTCCAGCGCCCTGCACACCGGGGGCTTTGCCCTGATGCGTGCGGCCGATGTGCAGCGGTGGCTGCCCGCCTCAACCGCTGAGCTGGACGCGCTGCACGCCGGCTGGAACGACCTGCCGCCCGATGCCTACCTGAAAGACGGTGGCCGCTACCGCCGTCGGCGCCACAGCTGCTTTGTGGTGGATGGCGCCGAGGTGACTGCGGTGCCGCACCGCGCCCACTGGCAACCCCTGGAATACAACGCCTTGCACGGCGGCATGCAGCGTTGGTTTGAACCCATGCAGCCCGAGTTGCTGGCGTTGCCGGTGTGGAACCGCTTGCTCGCGCAGGTGGGCGAGGCGGTGTCTGCGCTGCGCGGGCGTCAGCCCTGGTGTGTCGAGGCGCACAGCTTTCGCATCGACACCACCGACGGCATTGGCCGCCCCACGCCCGAGGGCGCGCACCGCGACGGGGTGGATCTGGTGGCTGTGTTCATGCTCGGGCGCCACCGCATCAAGGGGGGGGAAAGCCGGGTGTTTGAGGCCGATGGCCCCAGCGGCCAGCGTTTCACGCTGCAGGAACCCTGGTCGCTGTTGTTGCTGGACGACCAGCGCGTGATTCACGAGACCACGCCGATTCAGCCGGTGGAGCCGGGCACCCTGGGCTGGCGCGACACGCTGGTGCTGACCTACCGCTCGGGTGGCTTTCAGGGCGATTGAACGCGCCGATCAGCGCGGCACGCGTTCAGTCCATTCGGCAGCCTTCTTGGATGGGGGTGTAGCGCCCCCGGCGCGCTGCTCTGCGTAGGCGCGGATGTGGGCAGGCAGGCGCGCGAGCAGCCAGCGCAGCGCGAGCGGCACGATGACGATGTCGTCCAGCACGCCGATCACGGGCAAGAGATCGGGAATCAGGTCGATCGGCGAGACGAGATACAGCACCATTGCAGCAGCGCTGGCTTTCAGCCAGCCGGGCGATTCGGGATGGCCCAGCGCAAACCAGAGCCGTTTCGCGTCACCGCGCACGGCCACCCAGATCACAGACAGTCGTTTCCACATGGAGGCACCTCTTTTTCAACGGAACAGTTTAGACCCGGATGGTGAACCAACGTTCGCCGGGCGTCGGTGCCTGGGCCAGACGAATGGGCGTTTGCGTGTTTTTCGGCACACGCTTCCATGCAAGAACCCAGAGGGACTCACCGCCGGATGGCGTTCGGAAAATACAGCGCCGTGAGGCTGCGGCTGTGCACCGGTGAAAAGTTGTCGGCCAAGGCGCTGCCGCCGCGGCCGTGGCGCCGCCATTCGCGCACCCAGTACAGGTGGTCGCACACCTCCAGCAGACCAATGGTTTCGCGGTCACCAATGAGCACGCCGTGCGCGCGCAGGGCCAGGCGTTGTTTGGCCTCGCGCAGGTGTTGCAGGGTGGCGGGGGTCACGCCAAATTCACCGTCGCTCACGATCAGCAGGTCGGCGTCTTGCCAGCCGGTGGTTTGCACCAGCGCAATGGCGCGTTCGAGCGGGGTTTGCACGTCGGTTCCGCCGTCAAAGCTCTGGCCCATCAGGTCGAGCAGGTGGGCCAGGCCGTCGGCGTCCAGCGCCAGGTCGCGTTCCAGCAGCTCGTGGGGCCCACCAAACGCCAGCAACCGGCAGGGGCGCTGGGTGGCGTGGGCGCTGCGCAGCGCCTGCAACACACAGGCTTTGGCCACGTTTTCCGGCGCGCCGCGCATGGAGCCCGAGGTGTCCAGACAAATGATGAGCGGGCCGTGCCCGGCGCGGGTGGGCACGGCGCGGTGGGGTTGCGGGTCGGGCTGGGGCAGTGCGCGCTGCGCGGGCGCGCGGGCGCGGTCGTCGTAGCTCAGCAATTGCGCTTCGGCAAAACGCGCCCGCCACAGGCGGCGCAAGCCGGGGTGCGTGAGGTTCAGGCTTTCGGCGCCGGTCATGCGGGCCAGGTTGCGCGAGCGGCGCACACCGTCCACCGCAGCGGGTTCCGGGCGACGCTCGGTTTCGTCGGCTGGCTGGCGTGCGGCCGGTGTGTCGGCTTCGGGGGCTGGCTGGGTGTGGCGGGCGGGTGGTTGGCTGCGTGAGGCATCGCGGCGGCCCACACCATCAATGAAAGCGGCCAGCGCGGGCAGGCGCTGGAGCAGTTCGCCAATGCGCCGGGCTTCCTGCCATTCGCGGCGGTTGAGCTGCCCGGCCAGCTCGTCCCAGCGCAACTGAGCCAAGTCACCCAGCGACTGCAGCAGCGCCAGCGCCTCGTCCCAGCCTTGGCGCTGCACGTCCCAGCTTTCGCGAAAGCGGGCCCGCATGCGGTCGATGGCCGCGGCGCGGGGTTCGCTGGCCGGGCGGTCGATCAGGCTGTCCAGGTGCCACAGCAGGCTCTGCAGCACCTGGCGGGTGAGCGGTGCGCTGTGGCGCGTGAGGGTGAGCAGGTCCAGCTCGGCCAGCAGCGGGCGCAGCGCCTGTATCGGGGCTGCGTCGCCGAAGTCGTGGGCGGGGTCGGGCAGGGCGCCCTCCATCAGCGCGCTGTGCCAGTGCGCCAACTCGGGCAGGCGCCGCTCGGCCAGACCACTGCTGCACACCACGGCCCAGCGCCAGAGTTCGCGCGGCAGGGCGTCCAGGAGGTGGTAGGGCCGGTCGGGAGATCGGCCTGCGGCGACGGGCCCAGGCACCGGCCCGGGTTGGGGTGCCGGGCCTGTGGTCGGTGTCATGGCGCGTTCCAGTGCACCGGTTCGGGGTGGTCGTACAGTGCGTCGTCCATGGGCAGGGCCGCAAAACCGTTGCGGGTGGACTGGTGCTGCGCACACAGGCGCGCCAGGTGGCTGCAGCGCTCGGCGTGTGCCGCCTCAACCTGCAGCAGCCAGGACGGCGGCAGCCAGGGGTGCGCGCGGGCCTGTGCCAGCACCGCGTGCGCCTGCGCCAGCCACTCGCCGTGCAGCGCCAGCAAGCGGTCCAGCAGTTCGTCGCACTGCGCCACACGGGCTTCAAGGTGCACCGGGCTGTAGCGGCGCAGGGCGCGTGCGCTGGTGATGCGCACCATCTCGCTTTCTTCGCCCGGGCGGGTGATGGCGCGCGCCAGCGCCAGTTTGCCGGCGCTGTCGTCCTGCGCGTCGGGTGGGGCGCGGCGCTCGGTGTCCAGTTGGGATTCAAAGGCCTGCACGGCGTGTTCCAGGCCGTCCAGCGGCAAGGGCGCGGTGTGTGCCACCGCGTGCATGAATAGCGTGGTCCAGCCCGGTACTTGCGCCGGGTCCGCGGCGAGCACGAAAGGCAGCAGCCACAGGTCCCAGGGGCTGATGGCGCTGGCGCCCCGGCTGGCCGCCTGCAATTGCAGCAGGGCCACCAGTTGGCGCCAGCGTCGGTCAGACACCGTTTGCCCGGTTTCGCTGGCGTGTTGCCGGGCTTGCAGCAGCAGAGCCAACGCATCGTCGCCCAGTCTGACCGCTGGCGCGCGCTCACGCAGGGCCTTCAAATCGGCCGGGTTGATCAGCGCGTCGGCCGGGGTGTCGCCCGCGGCGGGTGTATCGGCCAGCAGCAGGGCGGTGAAATGCGCGTCGTCTACCGGCTGCACCGGCACGCGCAGCAGGAAGCGGTCGTAAAAAGCGAGCAGACTGTCGTCTTGCGGCTGCTCGTTGCTGGCGCCCACCAAGCACACCAGCGGCACGGGCAGGCGCTGGCTGCCATTGTCAAACTGGCGTTCGTGCAGCAAGCCGAGCAGGGTGTTGAGGATGGCGGAGTTGGCCTTGAACACCTCGTCCAGAAAAGCCACCTCGGCGCTGGGCAGGTAGCCCTCGGTCAGGCGTTCGTAGCGGTCGTCTTCCAGCGCCCGCAAGGAAAGTGGCCCGAACAGTTCTTCTGGCACCGTGAAGCGCGTGAGCAGGCGCTCAAAATAATGCGCGCCGGACAGCAGCCGTTGCAGGCGGCGCGCCAGCTCACTCTTGGCCGTGCCGGGTGGCCCAAGCAGCAACACATGTTCACCCGCCAGCGCGGCCAGCAGCAACGCACGCGCCGCCACGTCGCGCTGCAACAGGCCACGCTCCAGTTCGACCAGCATGGGCGCCCAGACAGCGCCAGAGGTGTCTTCACGCGTCATGGGGTGCGGATTGAAGCAGAAAGACAAAGGGCACCAGTGTTTCCGGCACCAGCGCCCCCGTCAAGACCCACAAACGTGAACCCATCCGTCTCCGGAGCGCGTGCATGAGCCGGGGATGCGGCGGAGCTGGCTCCGCCAGGCCGCTCGCATCGCCCCCCTCAGGGGGGTGACGCGAAGCGGCGCGGGGGGAGCGTGTTCACACCCGCTCAAATACCGCTGCAATGCCCTGGCCCCCGCCGATGCACATCGTCACCAGCGCGTAGCGGCCCTGGATGCGCTGCAGTTCGTACAGCGCTTTGACCGTGATCAGCGCGCCGGTGGCGCCAATCGGGTGGCCCAGCGAAATGCCCGAGCCGTTGGGGTTGACCTTGGCCGGGTCCAGGCCGAGTTCCTGGCTGACGGCGCAGGCCTGGGCTGCAAAGGCTTCGTTGGCTTCGATGACGTCCAGGTCGTTCACGCTCAGGCCGGTTTTCTCCAGCACCAGGCGGGTGGCCGACACCGGGCCCATGCCCATGATTTTCGGTTCCAGGCCGGTGTGGGCGTAGCCCACCAGACGCGCCAGCGGCTGCAGGCCGCGCGCCTGGGCGGCCTTGCTGTCCATCAGCACCACGGCGGCGGCGGCGTCGTTCAGACCCGAGGCGTTGCCAGCGGTCACGGTGCCGTTTTCTTTCACAAACACCGGCTTGAGCTTGGTCATGTCGTCCAGCGTGCAGTTGGGGCGGAAGTGCTCGTCGGTGGCGTAGGCCACGTCGCCTTTGCGGCTCTTGAGCATGACCGGCACGATCTGGTCTTTGAAGCGGCCCTCTTCGGTGGCGCGCTGGGCGCGGTTGTGGCTTTGCACGGCCAGCGCGTCCTGCATGTCGCGGGTGATGCCGTATTGAGCGGCCACGTTTTCAGCCGTGACACCCATGTGGATGGCGTGAAACGGGTCGTGCAGCGCGCCCACCATCATGTCCACCATCTTGGTGTCGCCCATGCGGGCGCCCCAGCGGGTGTTGAGCGAGGCGTAGGGCGCGCGGCTCATGTTTTCGGCGCCACCGCCAATGGCGATGTCGGTGTCGCCCAGCAAAATGCTCTGGCTGGCGTTGACGATGGCCTGCAGGCCCGAGCCGCACAGGCGGTTGACGTTGTAGGCGGGCGTGCCCTGGGCGCATCCGCCGTTGATGGCCGCCACGCGCGAGAGGTACATGTCCTTCGGTTCGGTGTTCACCACATGGCCAAACACCACATGGCCCACGTCTTTGCCGTCGACACCGGCGCGCGCCAGCGACTCGCGCACCACCAGGGCTGCGAGTTCGGTGGGGGGCGTGTCCTTGAGGCTGCCGCCAAATGTGCCAATGGCGGTGCGGGCTGCGCTGACGACGACGACTTCTCTGCTCATGGGGTATCTCCTGCTTGTGGTGGTTTGGGGTGTGTGATCCTGGGATCAGCGGGTAATGGTATGCGCCGCTGCCTTACGCCGAGCTTGTCGCAAGTCAAACAGGGGACGAACGGGAAACGGGCTGCTTCGTCTTCAGATCACCTGGCGCGCCAGCACCTTGAGCCGGTCGCCGCTGCGGCCGGCGGGCCGGGTGATGAAAATTTCGCCCATGGCCGGGAACTCGCCGGTCAGCGAAGAGATGTTGACCTGGTGCGTCACCAGCACCAGGTTGCGGGGCGCTTCCACGCTGGCCACGTCGCGCAGCACGGCGCGGGTTTGCTCGGGGCCGCTGTTGTCCCTGAAAAAAGAGTTGATTGGCGCCCACACGGTGTGCCGACCAAAGGCCAGGTCGGCGGTCTCGGTGCAGCGGCACCAGGCGCTGGACCGCACCTCGTCCACGCGGATGCCCTCGCGCGCAAAGGCCTGGCCCACGCGTTGCGCCTGCTCGCGGCCCGCGTCGTTCAGGTTGCGCTGGGTGCTGCAGTCACCCAGGCGCAAGCCGGGCGGGTCACCAATACCCGCCACGGTCTGGGCGTGGCGCATCAGCACCACGCAGCCCCCAGCGCGCAGCAGACCCCAGAAATCCGCATGGGTTTGCGCCTGGGCCGCGGGCAGCAGGGCGCCGCCAGCCGCCCAGCCCAATGCGGTTTGAAGAAAGCGGCGGCGGGGCAGAGGGCTTTGGGGCATGGTGTGTGTCCGGTGGGTGCTCAGTCCCGTACATCCGCCACGGGCTGGTCGCCGAAGTCGGGGCGGTCCAGCCAGGCGAGCACACGGGCAGCGGCGGTATCGGGCGGTGTGAGCTGGCCTTGGCGCTGGAGTTCCACAAAGCGCTGCAGGTCGGGAAACGCCTCGGGGTCGCCTGCGCGCAACTGCACCTGCATGTCGGTGTCGATCACCCCCGGCGCCAGCGAAACCAGGCGGGCGCCGTGCGGGTTTGCGGCTTCTTCCAGTGCGCAGCAGCGGGTGAAATGGTCCATGCCGGCTTTGGCGGCGCAGTAGGGCGCCTGCGCAGCCATGGCACGCCGACCGAGCCCGGATGAAATGTTGAGCACCTTGCGCGGCCCCTGCCAGCCCGTGGCCACCCAGGCGCTGGTGGCGCGCAGAAAGGCGCCGGTGAGCTGCATGGGGGCTTCCAGGCCCACGCGCAACGCGGCCGAAAGTTCGTCGGGCGGGCAGCTGGCCAGCGGGCCAATGCGCGGGATCATGCCGGCGTTGTTGATGAGCGTGGCGCTGCGCAAGGCGCTGGTGTCCAGTCCGGTCAGCCAGTCTCGCAGGCGCTGGGCGGCGCCGGTGGTGTCGCTCAGATCTTGCGACCATTGGGTGAGCGGGGCGTTCAGCCGAAGGGCTTCAGCGGCCAGGGCCTCGCCGGTGCTTCGCGAGATGCACAACAGGTGCCGGCTCGCGCTCAGCAACTGACGCGCCATGGCCAGGCCCATGCCGCGTGAGGCGCCGGTGAGGATGGTGATGTCGCGCACGGTCATCTTGGGGTCTTCATTAAAAAGGGCAGGGGCTGTGAAAACGCAGCATCTGCCCGGTGACAGGGTGCGGCAGTTCCAGCAATTCAGCGTGCAGCAGCAGTCGGTTGGCCAGAGCTTGCTGGGCCGGATTGGCGTAAAGCGCATCGCCCAGAATGGGGTGACCCAAGGCCTGCAGGTGCACGCGCAGCTGGTGGGTGCGGCCGGTGACTGGTGCAAGTTCTACCCGCGTGCCGATGCCCGTGTGGGTTGCTGGGGCTTGTGGGTCGGTCTCGGTCTCGGGTTGTGCGAGGCGCCAGCGCGTGAGGCTGGGTTTGCCGCTGTCGAAGCAAACCTTGCTGCGCGGACGGTTCATCCAGTCCACGGCCAGCGGCAGGTCGATGGTGCTCCAGCCGTTGTCGGGCAGCGGGTTGGCCAGTTGGCCCCCCACCACGGCCCGGTAGCGCTTGTGTACCTGGCGCTGTTCAAACGCACGGCTCAGGGCGCGCTGGGCTTCAATGCCGCGCGCCATCACCACCAGGCCCGAGGTGGACATGTCGAGCCGGTGCACCACCAGCGCGTCGGGCCATTGCGCCTGGGCGCGGCGGCTCAGGCAGTCTTGTTTGTCCTCGCCGCGACCAGGCACCGCCAGCAGACCGGCCGGCTTCTCCAGCACCAGCAGGGCTTCGTCGGCATGCTGCACCGCCAGGAGCCGGTCGGCGGGCTTGGTTTCGGGGCTCAGGGTGCGGGCCCCAGTGCGCGACGAATCTCATCACCGTCCAGGCTGCGTGCGACGCCAAAGCCCGCCACCTGCCGTGCGCCCTGCACGTGCAGGCGCACAAAACGAAAGTCGCCCAGCGCGGTCATGGGTGTGGCTTCCGGGAACCGCTGCAGGTACACGGCCCGGCAGGCCAGCGCTTCAGCGGTGTCGGGGAGCATGAGTCCGGCGGTGGCCTCCAGGGAGACACGGGGCAAGGCATGCACCGGCCCGTCCGCTGTGGCGCACTCGCTCACCAGCAGCGACACCCGCGGTTCCCGCTCCAGGTTGCCGGTGTGTGCCGCCAGCCCACTGATGTGAATCACCAGGCAGCGGTGCGCAGGGTCCACGGCATAGGGCACCAGGGAGACAAAGGGCGAACCGTCCGGGTTCAGCGTGCCCAGGGCTGCGGTTCGGTGTCGGTTGATCAGTTCGCGCAGGGCGCAGGTCAGGCGGTGTTCGGTGGACATGGGTGTGGAAGCAGGACGCCGGGCTGACGAACAGGACAGCACGCCCGGTCATCCCCAGCGATCGATTTCGATGGTAGCGCAAGCCAGGGTGCACCGGCGTCCGACGGGCAAGGGGTTGGGGAGCCTTGATCGCTAGGTTGGGTCCCCTGAGTTTGATGGCTCGAAATCCCGGGCCATTCGTCGTGGCGGCGGGGTCGGGCTGCCGGCCAAGATCCCCGCGTGCCCACACGTATGATTCCCATGCGTGTATGGAAAGGGCTTCGCGTTGTCTTTTTTGCAATCTGAACCGGTGACCGAATTCGCCGTCCGCTACGGCGTGAACCTTTTGTTGGCGCTGGCCGCCTTGCTGGCCGGTCCGTGGCTCAGTCGCTGGCTGAGCCGCCGTTTGGACGCGCACATGGTGCGCCTGAAGAAAGCCGGCGCCCGCGTGTTGCAGGAGCCGGCGCCGTTGATCGTGGTCGGCGAACTGGCTGACAGCGCGGTGAACTTCCGGGTGCGCGTGTGGACGGCTTCTGAGGACCATTGGCCGGTGTCTTTCGACATGCGAGAGCGTGTGAAAAAGGGTTTTGACCCAGTTGGCATCAGCATTCCGTTTCCCCGGCGCGATGTGCACAGGCATGCTGCCGCGACCTGACGTTTACTGAGAAATCGACACCATGCTTTTGCTCGCGCCCATGGAGGGCCTGCTCGACGCCACGCTGCGTGATGTGATCACGCGCGTTGGTGGCATTGACCGCTGCGTGAGCGAGTTCATTCGCGTGACCGATACCCTGTTGCCCGAGCGTGCTTTTGTGCGCGTGGTCCCGGAGCTGCTCAATGGTGGCTACACCCGCGCCGGTGTGCCGGTGCGGGCGCAGCTGCTGGGCTCCGACCCCGCTTGCCTGGCCGACAACGCTGCCCGGCTCGCCGGCCTGGGCCCGCATGGCATTGACCTGAATTTTGGCTGCCCCGCCAAAACCGTGAACCAGAGCCGGGGTGGTGCGGTGTTGCTCGACGAGCCCGAGCTGATCGGCCGCATTGTCCTGGCGGTTCGCCGTGCCGTGCCAGCGCATGTGCCGGTGTCGGCCAAGATGCGACTGGGCTTCAACGACGACAGTCGCGCCGAAGAATGCGCTCACGCCATTGCCGACGCCGGGGCCGACGAGCTGGTGGTACACGCCCGCACCAAGGCCCATGGCTACCGGCCGCCCGCCTACTGGGAGCGCATAGCCCAGGTGCGCGAATCACTCCCTGCAGGGCGCCGCATGGCCATCATTGCCAATGGCGAGATATGGACCGTGGCCGATGCCCGGCGCTGTCGCGAGGTGACCGGTTGTGACGCCCTGATGATTGGCCGCGGCATGGTGACCGACCCGGGACTGGCGTTGGCCATCAAGGGGTTGAACGGCGCCAGCTGGAGCCACATCTTGCCGCTGTTGCCGATTTTCTGGGTGCAGATGAGTGCGCGCGTGGAGCGTCGTCACCGGGCAGGACGCTTGAAGCAGTGGCTCAATTACTTGCGCAAACGCCACCCCGAGGCACAGCGTGCGTTTGACGATTTGCGGCTGTCGAACGACGCGGCGCAGGTCGAGGTCTGGTTGCGTCAGCACGTGCCGCCAGCACGCCAGTTGCCCACCGTGCCGGCATTTTCAGCGCCCGCTTCCATCCCTGCGAATCGCCAGGCCGCGCCCGACGCCTAGCCGCGACGCGCCAGCCCTATCCCCACGCCGACAGCAGAAAAGCCCCAGCCGTGTTAAGTTCCGGCCCCGGACCCGACACACGACCCCTGTATGACTTCACGACAACAACGGCTGGACGCCATCACGGGCGACTGCCTGCGTGGCATGCGCCGCGGCATTGAAAAAGAAAGCTTGCGCGCCCAGCCTGACGGCAAGCTTGCCCTCACGCCGCACCCGGCCGCGCTGGGTAGCGCCCTCACGCACCCGCACATCACCACCGACTACAGCGAGTCCCAGCTGGAACTGATCACCGGCGTGCACGACAGCGTGGGCGCCTGCCTGGACCAGTTGCGTGAAGTGCACCAGTTCACCGTGCGCAGCCTGCGCGCCGCCGGTGACGAGATGCTGTGGGCGTCCAGCATGCCCTGCGGCTTGCCCACCGACGAAACCATACCGCTGGGGCGCTATGGCTCCAGCAACGTGGGGCGCGCCAAAAGCGTCTACCGCATGGGGCTGGGCCACCGCTACGGCCGGCGCATGCAGACCATTTCGGGCATTCACTACAACTGGTCGCTGCCCGGTGTGGACAACGACGGCTACTTTGCACTGATCCGCAATTTCCGCCGCCACGCGTTTTTGTTGCTTACCTTGTTTGGCGCTTCGCCGGCGGTGTGTTCGTCGTTCGTGGAGGGACGCCAGCACGAACTGCAGCCGCTGGGCACCAGCGGCTCGCTGTACATGCCGCACGGCACGTCACTGCGTATGGGCCGGCTGGGTTACCAGAGCGAAGCCCAGGCCACGCTGGCCGTGAGCTACAACGGACTGGAAGGCTACGCCGCCTCGCTGCAAGACGCGCTCACCCGGCCCTGGCCAGCCTACGAGGCACTGGGCATTCGCAACCCCGGGGGTGACTACAACCAGCTCGCCACCACGCTGCTGCAGATCGAAAACGAGTTTTACGGCACCATCCGGCCCAAACGCGTCATTTACCCCGGCGAGCGCCCGCTGCACGCCCTGCGCGAACGCGGTGTGGAATACATCGAAGTGCGGCTGATGGATCTCAATCCCTTCGAGGTGATTGGTATTGGTGCCAGCACGCTGCGGTTTCTGGACGTGTTTTTGCTGCACTGCTTGCTGACCGAAAGCCCGCCGGACACGCCTGCCGAAATTCAGGAACTGGCCCTCAACCAGCACCTCACCGCTGCACGCGGGCGCGAGCCTGGCCTGTGCCTGCAGCGCCAGGGCGAAAGCGTGCCGCTGGTGCAGTGGGGCCAGGAATTGCTGGCGCAGCTTGAACCCATTGCCCGCAGGTTGGACGCCGCCCAAGGCGGGAACGATCACGCAGACGCCGTGGCCCAGGCTTTGGCGGCGCTGCAGGCACCCGACACCCTGCCATCGGCCCGGGTGCTCAGCGCGGTGCGCGCCGAGCATGGCGACTCGTTTGTGGCCTTTGCCCGCGCGCAGTCGCTCAAGAACCACGCTGAACTGTTGGCGATGCCCTGGAGCGCCAAGCAGCAAGCCCGTTTCGAGGCGATGGCAGCCCAGTCTGTGGCCGACCAGCGCGCCATTGAGGCCGCAGACACCATGCCGTTTGAAATCTACCGGCAGGAATACACCTCACCGGCGCGCTTGGGCCTGCCCTGCACCGAGGCCGTGGCAGTCTGAAGGGCCCGCCAAGGGGCTGACCCAAGGCCGGAGCGCCGCCGCTGCGGTGACAAACGAAAACCCCCACCGCCAGGGCGTGTATGCGCCGGGGTTCGGCGTTCGGGCTAAGCTGCCATGTCTTTGTGATGGAAGCCTTGCCATGAACCGACTCAGCGCAGCAGACTTTGACCAGGAACTGCTGATTCTGTTTGACGCCTACGTGCACGGTGATCTGGACCGCCGCATTTTTTTGCAGCGGGCTGGAAAATTTGCGGTGGGTGGCCTCACCGCAGCGGGTTTGCTTGCCGCGTTGAGTCCGCAGTTTGCCGCTGCCCAGGTGGTGCCCAAAGACGACGCACGCCTGAAGACGGAGGTGGTGGAGGTGGATTCGCCGGCGGGTACCGGCCGCATCAAAGCCTATGTGGCCAAGCCGGCGCAGGCCGCTGGCAAGTTGCCCAGCGTCCTGGTGGTGCATGAAAACCGGGGCTTGAATCCTCATATTGAAGACATCACGCGTCGGCTGGCTCTTGAGGGTTTCCTGGCCATCGCCCCTGACGCACTCACGCCGCTGGGCGGCTACCCTGGAGATGAGGACCAAGCCAGGACCCTGTTTGCACAGCTCGATCAGAGCAAGACGCGGCAAGATTTCTTGGCTGCGGCCGCTGTCTTCAAAGCCCGGCCCGACAGCACGGGTCGCCTGGGCGTCGTGGGCTTTTGCTACGGCGGTGGCATGGCTCACTACCTGGCCACCCGGCTGCCCGACCTGGCCGCCGCCGTGTCTTTTTATGGCAACCACCCACCCGCTGAGGATGCGGTCCGCGTGAAAGCGCCGCTGCTGGTGCATCTGGCGGCGGTGGACGAACGCATCAACGCCGCCTGGCCCACCTACGAGGCCGCGCTCAAGGCCGCGGGTGCACGCTACACCATGCACCCGTACCCCGGCACCCAACACGGTTTCAACAACGACACCACGCCGCGTTTTGACGCCGCAGCTGCCCAACTGGCGTGGGCGCGCACGCTGGCGTTCTTCAAGCAGCACCTGCCTGCAGGCTGATGGCTGTGGGGTAGGCGTTCAGCCGCCTGGGCCAAAGGGCACCACGTCGGTTTCTGCGCAAGCCACACAGCGCAGCACGCAGCCTGCGGTCTTCTCTTCCGGCAGCGAGCCCGGCCACTCCACGGTGAAACGCACACGTCCCTCGGTCAGACGGGCGATGCAGGTTCTACAGGTCCCGTTGCGGCACGACACGGGTCAGGCATGCCCGCGTGCTGCAAGGCTCGCCACAGCGTCTGGTCGGGCGCAGCGTGCAGGGTCTGGCCGGTGGGCTCCAGGCGGACTGCCAAGGGTTGTGCTGGCGTGATGGGTTCCATGCCCTGCAATCTTCCGCAGCCGCACGGCAGTCCTGCGGTGATCCCAACCCAGGGTGCAGCGCACACTGCCTTTTAAATGGGCAGGTTAGAGAATATTCATTCAAATCAAGCACTTGCATGAGTCGTACAGGACTTGCCCGGGGTTATGCACAAGCTTGTCCAGAGTTTTGAGGAACAAAAGGCCGGGCTGTGTCTAAACACCTTGGTTGGGCATCGTTTTGGCCTTGATGAAGCTCGGCTTGCAAGTAACCCGGGTGTTTCGGGTGGGATCTGCAGCATTTTTGGCATGTTGCCTGTTCATTAAGCAGTCTGTTAATACCCCTTTAAATTCAAACACTTGTGCGCGCCGTACAGGGATTGCCCTGGCTTATGCACACAGTTGTCCCAGATCTGCAGGGACAAGTCCTTTATCGCTGCTGTGCAGGCTGTGGACCCTTTCATGGCCTGTGCATAAGTCGCCCGTTGCCGCGTCATGCTGCGTAAGCCTGCCCCCAGGTGTGAAATGTCCAAGGTTTGGGGCCGGGCAGGTAGCCGGTGTGCAGTTGCGGGCAGTTCAGGCCGGCGGCATGCAGCAGCGCCGGTATGTCGCGGTTCAGGTGGCAGCCGCCAGCCAGCGGGCCCCAGAGGCCTTGTAACCGGTCTTGCCAGCGGGCCACCGCGGCATCGGGCGCGCGCCCGTGTTCGCAAAACAGCAGCGAGCCACCGGGTGCCAGCACGCGGCGCATTTCCCGCAGTGCTGCCAGGGGGTCGGGAATGGTGCACAGGGAGTAGGTGACGACCACCGTGTCAAAACTGGCGTCGGGCCGCGGAATGCACTCGGCTGACAGGGGCAGCAGTTCCACCTCAAGCCCGCTGGCTTCGATGCGGCGGCGGGCGCGGGGCTGCAACTCCAGTGCCGGGTCGAGCCCAGTGATGCGGGTCACGCGGGCCGGGTCGTAGTAGGGGATGTTGAGCCCAGTGCCCAGGCCCACTTCCAGCACGCGGCCCTGCGCCAGGGGCACCACCTTCTGGCGCATGCGGCCAATCATGGGCAGGCCGCAGGCCAGGTCAAGCGCCCAGGGAAAAATTTTGCCCTGGTAGCAGCGCCAGCACATCACGTCGCCTCTGGGGTCGCGCTGCTCACACCTCGCCGCCGAATCGGGCAATCAGGTTGTCGATGTACTGTTCCACCAGCTTTTCAAACTCGCCCTGCACCACCGGCACCACGATCATTTTCATCAGGCCGGGCAGTGGCACCTCAATCTCGCCCTGAATCGACAGCTTCACGCTGGTGGATTTCTTGTTGTCCACAATCGTCCAATGACCGCCGACCAGCGCGTTGCCCACGCCCCTCACCGGCGTCCATTTCACGCTGCCTTTGGCCTTGTCACTCACGTATTTGCTGGCGTACACGGTCTGGATGTTCACCTGGGCTGTGCCCACTTTCGCCATCTCCCATTGGTAGACGCCACCGCCCAGGTCGGTCAGCTTGTCCACCTTGGGGAAATGGCTGACCGAGGTGGGCACGTCTGACAGCACCTCAAAGACCTCGGCCGCGTTGGCCTTGACGTCGAATTCATAGCCGAGATCGATCTTGACGGTGACGCTCATACAAGGGCCCTTTGTGCGGTGGTGCGGGTGGTTGAAAAAAAGGAGAGTTCATTGTAGGGACGCGATCGAGGCACGGTCCACGGGGCTAACACCGAGCAGCGATCACCAGGCGCAGGGCTTGTACTTCACCGCCGCCCGCAGCAGGGCAAGGCACAATCCGGGGTCGCGCGGCCGGGGCTGAACTGGCTGCGGACCCATTTCCCCAGAAAGACGATTTCCAGATGAGCATCCAGTGGTTTCCCGGGCACATGCACCTCACGCGCAAGGCCATCACGGAGCGTGTGAAGGAGATCGACGTCGTGATTGAAATGCTCGACGCCCGCCTGCCCGGCTCCAGTGCCAACCCGTTGCTGGCCGAGCTCACCAGCGGCAAGCCCACGCTGAAAGTGGTCAACAAGCAGGACATGGCCGATCCCGAGCGTACCGCGCTCTGGCTCGCGCACTACAACGCCCAGCCCAACACCCGCGCCATACCGCTGGACGCCAGCGACACCGCGCCCGCCCGTGCCATCATTGCGGCTTGCCGCGAGCTCGCGCCCAACCGGGGCGGCATGGTCAAGCCCATGCGTGTGCTCATTTGTGGCATTCCCAACGTGGGCAAGTCCACGCTGATCAACACCCTCATGGGCAAGCGCTCGGCCAAGACCGGTGACGAGGCCGGCATCACCCGCAACGAGCAGCGCCTGGCCTTGGCTGATGACTTCTACCTGTACGACACGCCCGGCATGCTGTGGCCGCGCATTGTGGTGCCTGAAAGTGGCTTCAACCTGGCCGCCAGCGGTGCGGTGGGCCGCAACGCCTACGACGACCAGGAGGTGGCGCTGGAGTTGCTGGCCAAGCTCAAGGTGGCCTATCCGGCGTTGCTGGAGGGGCGCTACAAACTGGGCCTGGCGCTGCAGGCCATTGCCAGCATGCCGGACGAAGATGTGCTGGAGGCCATTGCGCGCAAGCGTGGCGCTCTGGCTGCGGGTGGACACACAAACTGGCAAAAAGCCGCCGAACTGCTGATTGCCGACTACCGCAGCAACAGCATTGGGCGCGTCACGCTGGAAACGCCTGAGTTGTTTGCTCAGTGGCTGGCTGCCGGCACCAAGGCCGACGCTGAGCGCCAAAACCGCAAAAAAGAGCGCGGCAACAAACCCAGCAAGCCCCGCAAACGCTGAGCGGCTGCGTGGGTTGACCCGGCTCAAGTGCCGGGTGGTTGGGGGGTGACAACATGGGGATTCATTTTCAGGAGGTCGCCATGTCCCAACCCGCTGTAGCCCAACGTATTTTGCTGATTGAGGGGCATCCCGATGCCTCTGCGCGCCACCTCAACCACGTGTTGGCCGATGCGTATGCCGACGGCGCCGAGGAAGGTGGGCACACGCTCAGGCGCCTGGTGGTGGCCGAGCTGGATTTCCCCTTGCTCAGAAGCCCGCAGGACTGGGAGCACGGGAGCGTGCCGGCGGCCTTGCAGACCGCTCAGGACGATCTGGCCTGGGCGCAGCATGTGGTGCTGTTCTTTCCCCTCTGGCTGGGCGACATGCCCGCGCTGTTGAAGGGCTTTCTGGAGCAGGTGGCGAGGCCAGGTTTTGCATTCAAGAAAGAGGGCAACAACCCATTTGGTCACAAGGGGCTGAGCGGCCGTTCGGCCCGGGTGGTGGTCACCATGGGCATGCCCGCGCTGGTGTACCGCTGGTATTTTCGGGCGCACAGCCTGAAGTCGCTGGAGCGCAACATATTGGGGTTTGTGGGCTTTGCGCCCATCCGCGAAACCCTGGTTGGCTCGGTGGACACGCTGGCAGAGGCGGATGTGGTCCAGTGGGAGACCAGCTTGCGCAAGCTGGGGCAGCGGGCAAAGTGAGCGGGTGCGCCCGGTCTGGCGCTCAGGCCTGCGCCGTTGGCGGGCTCAAGGCTCGACCTTCACGCCCTTCCAGAACGCCACGCGCCCACGGATGTTGTCGGCTTCGGGTTTCGGGTCTGGGTAGTACCAGGCCGCGTCGGCATTGAGCTCGCCGTTGACCAGCAGCGAGTAATACTGTGCCTGGCCTTTCCAGGGGCAGCTGGTGCGGTGGTTGCTGAAGGTGACGAAAGCGCGGTTGAGCGCACTTTCGGGAAAGTAGTGGTTGCCCTCCACCAGCACGGTGTCGTCGCTTTCGGCGACCACGGCGCCGTTCCAGGTGGCTTTCATCGGCCCTGACTCACTTGTTCTTTTCTTTGCCGCGCGGTAACACAGAGGTCATCGGTGGGGTGGGGCGGTCGGAAGTCGCCGGACCTTTTGGGGCCGAGGTGTCTTTCTTCGGCTTTTTCGACATCTTTTCGTTGCGCTGTTCTTTGCCCATGGGGAACTCCGTTTGCAGCCGCGACATGCGGTCTGATGCGTGAATGTTAAGCCACAAACGGCCGGGTTTTTCGCTGCTCGGGGCGTGTGCCCTGGCCTGCGTCAGGGCTGGCCCAGGCCCAGAAACTCGCTCAGGGCTTCGGTGCTGAGAGCACCCGCCCGGGTGATCACCTGACCACTGCGGGTGTGCCGTGCCACGATGAAGGGCACCGAAGCAGCGCCCAGCCGGTCCATCAACTGGGTGTTGGTCTGGATGGCCGCTGCCACGTCGTCGGGGATGCTGCTGGACGCCGACATGCCACCCTGGCCACTCAGAATGGACTGTTCGTGGGCCGACATGGCGGCCACCGGGTCGGCAGCCTGCATCAGCGCCGCGCCTTGCGGCATGCTCTTGGAACCCATGATGGCCACAGGCACCCAGACAAATTTCGCCTTGCCCAGCAGCGGCAATGCCGCGTTCCACAAGTGACCGCAGTGCGGACACTGCGGGTCAAACAGCACGTACACCGTATGGGCGCTCATGAGCGCACCCACCGTGAAACCCTTGGCCTGCGCCGCGACCGCCTCGTAGGCTTGCGCGGGTGCAATGGCTGTTGCGGTTTCTGCGGATGGGGCTGGGGTGCTGTCTGTTTTGGAGCAGGCGGCAAGCCCCAAAGCCATGGTTGCGACCAAGGGGAGAATGAGGCGTCGGATAGTCATGGGGTTGGGCGCATTGGCGGTAAACGGTTGACATCATCGCAGAGAAGCCCGGCGCGCCCAAGGGGCGGGCGCGCCGGGCTGGGTGTCCAGCGTGTGCTCAGTAGTTCAGCACGATGTGCGCAATCAGCCCGGTGGCCACGGCGATCAGGACGTAGTCAGCGCCAACCTGCACCCACTGGTGACCGCGAGGCGGCGGGCTCAGGCGGTGCGAGCGGTGGTTCACCACCACGTACTGGCGGTTGCGGTACTCGCGGGGAATGTAGGCGCCGCGTTTGAATGCCGGGCCGCGCGCATGGACATGGCGGTCGTTGCGCGGGTCGCGGAAGTCGCGGCGGTCGTCCTGCCGGTGCTGGCGTGCGCTGTGGCGGTCGTCCTGCCGGTGGTCGCGGGCGTCGCGCCGGTCATCCCGGCGGTCATCGTGGCGCTGCACCCGGGGTGGTTCTTCGCGCTGGCCACGCGGGCTGTTGCCTTGGGCAAACGACAGCGAACTGATGCCCAGCGTGGCGGCGGCGAGGGCGTAAACAACAAAATTTCTGGATGCCATGGAAGTTCTCCTGATGGTGAACCTGCATGTTGCGGGGGCCATGTGTCGCGCCGGTAAAGCCCCGTGCCCTCGCGTGCAAAGCTGGGTAGCGAGTTGTGCGGCAGCCAGGCCTTCACCCCTGGGTTTGCGCGGCTTCTTGCGCGCGCAGTTTGGCGCCAATGTATTCACCGTGGGTGACGTGCAACAGCCCGGCCACTTTGCTGATCACATGGTGCTCGTTGGGGTGGATGTGTTCGTCGGCGTAGGCCACTTGCCACATGGCCTCCACCACCCGGACTTTTTGGGCTTGCGTGAAGCGCTCATTGAGCAGGCTGGTGAACCGCTGGTAGTCGTAAGCGGTGCGCGCTGTTTCATGGGCCAGCTCCAGCAAGCGCTCAAGCTCGTCGCTGGCCAGCGCAAATTTGCCGCACAGCGCGAGCAGCACGGCGTCGCGTTTGGTTTCGTCCAGTGTCGGGTCGGCGCGCATCACTTCCACCAGCAGCACAGCGGTGGCGAGCTGCAGCGTGTGTTCTTGCTCGGCTGCGGGCTGGACGACGGTCGCCGAGGCGAGGCTGGCGGTCAGGCTGTCCAGCAGTTCTTTCAGGGTGTTGAACATGGGCGCAGGGGGCTTGTGGTGTTGCGGGGCTGAGTCTGCGGCCGGCCCAATGGTTCCCCGCAGGCGGTGTTGGGCCGCACGCCTTCAAGCGGACTCAGGGTTGACGGCCCCACACCAGCAGCAGGTTGTTGGACGGCATGGCGTGGCGTTGCAGCAGGGCCAGGCTGGCGTGTTGCGCTTGTTCGGTCACATGGGCCAGCTGGCGAATGCCCCAGTCGGGGTCGTTGGCGCGCAGGCTGGCGTCAAATGCCAGGTTGCCAGGCGAGGTGGGCACGCCGTGTTCCAGGTAAGGGCCGTAGGTGATGAGCACGCCGCCCGGCGCCAAGTGGCGCTTGGCGCCCTGCATCAGCGCGGCGCAGGTGGCCCAGGGCGCAATGTGCAGCAGGTTGGCACAGTAAATGGCGTCAAACAGGGTGCTGAACGCGGGCCCTTCGGCGGGCCACTGCGGCGCCAGCACATCCAGCCGCCGCGCTGGTGCCACACGGCTCAGGCCCGCCTCGGCCACGCGCGCATTGATGGCGGGCAAGGCCTGCGCTTCAAAGTCGGTGGGTTGCCAGTGCCAGCCCGGCAGCCCAGCGGCAAACCACACCGCGTGCTGCCCGGTGCCTGAGGCAATTTCCAGCGCTGCTCCCTGTGCGGGCAGCACCGCTTGCAGCCGCTCCAGAATGGGCGCCTTGTTGCGCTCGGCGGCGGGGCTGAAGGGCAGGTTGCTCATGGGGGAGCGATGTCAGACTTTGGCCCGCATGCCCTGCGCCAAGGCGCCCAGCGCAATGCCGGCCAGCGCCCACAGCAGGCTCCAGTTGCCCGTGCCCAGGCCGGCAATGGCTGGACCTGGGCACACACCGCTCAGGCCCCAGCCCACGCCAAACAGCGCGGCGCCGGTGAGGGTGTCGCGATTCCAGTGGCTTGCATGCCGGTGAAAGGTTCCCCCCAGCAAGGGCTGACCCAACACGCGTGGCAACAGTTGGTAGGCCAGCAGCGTCACGAGCACGGCGCCGCCCAGCACCAGCATGAGGCCGAAGTCTTCAAAGCGCAGAAAGCTCAGCACCACCTCGGGCTGCACCATGGTGGACAGCGCCAGACCAAAACCAAAAAGGGCGCCGGCGGCCAGCACGGCGAGCAATTTTCCAGGGGTCAGTTGTGACGTGCTCATGCCAGCCACCATGCCGCCAGATTGGCCGTGATGAACGCCGTGGTCATGAAGGTGAGCACCGCCATCAGCGAGGGCCAGTTCAGCGAGCCCAGCCCGCAGATGCCGTGGCCCGACGTGCAGCCGTTGCCCAACCGAGCGCCATAGCCCACCAGAAAACCACCCACCAGCAGCAGCGCTACCGGCACCTCGGTGGTGAGCGGCGTGCCGTCTGAAAACACCACCCACCACACCCCGGCGCCCAGCAGCAGCCCCAGCGCGTACACCAGCCGCCACACGCGGCTGTCGGTCAGACGGGCCTGCTGAAAAAACGGCCGCTGCAGCACAAAAGACCAGGTGCTTGAAAACACCGTGCTCATGCCGCCCACGAGGCCTGTGAAAAGAAACAGCAGTGCCACACCGGCGCCAATGAAGGCCCCGCCCAGCAGATAGTGCTGCCAGCCGAGGGGAAAGAGAGAAAAGGCGTTCATCATGGAGCGGGATTATCCGTGGCTTTGATAATGGAAGCACGGCCTATTCCTTCTCTCTATTTGCATGCACACCCTGGAACAACTGCGCAGCGGCGCGCTCGCTGGCACGCGCCGGCTTGATCTGACCTGTGGCCTCACCGAGCTGCCCCCCGAGGTGTTGGACCTGGCGGACACGCTGGAGGTGCTCAACCTGAGTGGCAACCGGCTCAACGGCCTGCCGTCCGACCTGGGCCGCCTGCACCGGCTGAAGACCATTTTTTGTTCAGACAACGATTTCACGCATTTGCCCGAGGTGCTGGGTGACTGCCCGGCGTTGGACATGGTGGGGTTCAAAGCCAACCGCATCGTTGATGTGCCCGCCGGTGCGCTGCCCGCCGCGCTGCGCTGGCTGGTGCTCACCGACAACGCCATTACCCAGCTGCCCAGTGCGCTGGGTGAGCGCCCGGCGCTGCAAAAGCTCATGCTCGCGGGTAACCAGCTGAGCCGCTTGCCGCCCAGCCTGGCGGGTGCGCAGCGGCTGGAGCTGATGCGCCTGGCGGCCAACCAGTTGACCCATGTGCCGGGCTGGCTGACCGGGCTGCCGCGCCTGGCGTGGCTGGCGCTGGCGGGCAACCCGCTGGGCTGGAACCTCCCACCGCTGCCGTCCTTGTCCAGCGTTCCCTGGCACCAGTTGCAGTTTGGCGAGCGGCTGGGCGAGGGCGCTTCGGGCCACATTCACCGCGTCCGCCGGCTGGGCGTGGCCCATGGCGAGGCGCTGGCGCTCAAGCTGTTCAAAGGCGCCGTCACCAGCGACGGCTTGCCTGAGCACGAGCGCGCTGCCAGCCTGGCCGCCGGGCAGCACCCCGCGCTGTGCACGCCTGGCGCCGAACTGTGCGAGCACCCCCAAGGCTTGCACGGGCTGCTGTTGCCGCTGATAGCCCCCAGCCACACCAACCTGGCCGGCCCACCCAGCCTGGACAGTTGCACCCGGGACGTGTACCCGAGCGGCTTGCGCATGGACGCCCCTGTGGCGCTGCGCGTGGCCCACACCATGGCCCAGGCGGTGGCGCACCTGCACCGCCGTGGTGTGTTGCATGGCGACCTGTACGCACACAACATGTTGTGGAATCCGGCCAATGGCGATGCGGTGCTGAGCGACTTTGGCGCCGCCACCCGCCTGCCCGCCGACCAGCCTGCGCTCAGCCAGGCCTTGCAGGCGCTGGAGGTGCGCGCCCTGGGCTGCTTGCTGGAAGAGTTGGCCGACCATGCGCTGGCGCCGCTTTCCAGCCCCACCGTGGCCGGCCTGGGCCGTCTGGCGCAGGCCTGTCAGCACCCGCAGCCGCGCCAGCGGCCCACTGCGGCCGAGGTGTGCAACAGCCTGCTGGCGCTGGCGTGACGGTCTTTCGCTGCGCTGAAGTCAGGCTTGCCAGGTACCCGGCGCCAGCCCATCCAGGCTGTGCGGGCCAATGGCCGCGCGTATGAGGCGCAGTGTGGGAAAGCCCACAGCGGCCGTCATGCGGCGCACCTGGCGGTTGCGGCCCTCGCGAATGATCAGTTCGATCCAGGCCGTGGGCTTGGACGCCCGCACGCGGATGGGCGGGTCGCGCTCCCACAGCCCGGGCGGTGGCGCCATGGCGCGGGCGCGGGCGGGCAGGGTGATCCCGTCGTTGAGTGGCACACCCCGGCGCAACGGGTTCAGCGCCACCTCGTCGGGCTCGCCTTCCACCTGCACCCAGTAGGTTTTTTCCATCTTGAAGCGCGGATCGGCAATGCGGGCCTGCTCCTGGCCGTTGTCGGTCAGCAGCAGCAGGCCTTCGCTGTCGGCGTCCAGTCGCCCGGCCACGTACACGCCGGGCAGGTCGATGAAGTCTTTAAGCCCGCGCCAGCGGCCCTCGGGGGTGAACTGGCTGAGCACGCCGTAGGGCTTGTTGAATCGGATCAGCATGGTTTGAATGTGGGCTCGTCGGTTGCTCAGGCGGCCAGAAACAGCGCCGGGTCCACCATGGTGCGGTTGAGCATGACACCCCAGTGCAGGTGCGGCCCGGTCACCCGGCCGGTGGCGCCCACTGCGCCCACGGGTTCACCGGCATTGAGCGCATCGCCCAGCGTCACCCGGATCGCGCTCAGGTGGCACACCATGCTCAGCAAGCCGCCGCCGTGGTCCAGCCAGACGGTCTGGCCGTTGAAAAAATAGTCGCCGGTGTCGATCACCCGCCCGGGCAGCGGCGCTACCACCGGCGTGCCGGTGGGCGCGGCGATGTCCATGCCGCTGTGCGGGCTGCGCGCCTGGCCGTTGAACACCCGGCGCAGCCCGAACGAGCTGGAGCGCCGCCCCGGCGTGGGTACCTGCATGCGCAGGAGGTTCAGGTCGGGCAGCGGTTCGCTGAAGATGGCCATCACCCGCTGCTGGTGGGCGCGCTCACGCTCAAATCGCGCCAGGTCTTCGGGCGACAGATCCACCGTTCTGGGCGCCACCTTCAATTGCTGTTCGGCGTAGCGCTTGGGTGCAACGGTGTAGCGCAGGGTGCTTGGCGCAGCGTTGGCCGCGTGCACTTCCACGCGTGCTTCCCCCGGTACGGCGGCCAGCGGTATGCCCACCAGCGCCGTCCATTCGATCGCGTCGCCCAGCACCAGCACCGGTACGGCACTGCCGTCGGTGGTGGTCACAAACGCCAGGGGCCGTGTGGCCGATGGCCCGAGCGAGAGGCGGGCGATGCCGCCCGGCACCGGTGCCATCGGGGGCAAGACGCTGCTGGCACCGGCGGCTGGGGTGGCCGCCGCAGCCCGCCCCCCTGCGCTTAAGGCCAGAAGGCCTGCGGCGCCCAGCAGCACGGTGCGGCGGTTGGGCGCGGCGGCGGTGGGTGCAGCATGTGAACAAACAAGGTGAGAAACGGACACCGAAACGCCTCACAAATAAGACCGATTTTGGCGGCAAATCGTGCCCGTTGGTCGCCCGGCTTGGTGTCTTGGCTGGCGGTGGCCGTTCCAGGTGCACCGGCGTTGGGTGGATGCGCTGCTGCGTTCGGCTAGCATCGCCGCATGAGTTCCCAATACGAAAGCCTGCAGCCTGCCGCGCTGTACCCCGATGCCTTTAACGTGGCTGCCCCTGAAACCCCTGTGGGGCGCAACGTGTGGCCGCGCCAGCCGGGGGTGTTTATTCGCAAGGCGCAAACTACCGCCGCGCCAGCCCAGCCGCCAGAGACCGCCGAGTCCGAGCTGGCCGATGCACCGGCCGTGGGCACCACCGGGGACGCACCCGCCGAGGCGGCGCCTCTGGTGCTGGAGCTGGTCTCGGGCCAGTTCGGTTTCGTACCGACCTGGGTCAAATCGGCATCTGACGCCAAACTGCGCTCGACCAAACTGGTGAACGCCCGCTCTGAAACGGTGAGCACATCGAAATATTATTACGACGCCTGGAGCCAGGGCCAGCGCTGCATCGTGCCCATGATGGCCTTTGTTGAAGACGACTACCGCAGCGGCAAAGCCGTGCCCACCCGCATTGCCCGGGTGGATGGCAAGCCCATGGGCGTGGCCGGGTTGTGGGAGCGCTGGAGCGGTGCCGACGGACAGGTCATCGTCAGCTTCACCCTGCTCACGGTCAACGCCAACAGCCACGCCTTGATGAACCGGTACCAGCAGCCCGGTTCCGAGAAGCGCATGCCGGCGGTGCTCAACGAGGGCGCTTACGGCGCCTGGCTCACCGCCCACCCGCAAAAGGCCAAAGAGTTCATGCGCGCCTACCCGGCCAACTGGCTGACCGCCAACCCGGTTCAGAAGAAATAGCCTTTCGCGGCGGCGGCGGCGGCGGCGGCGGCGGCGGGCCGGGGCCAGGGCGATGCGGACGACGAGGCGCCCACCCGCTGAGGAATGCTCAGGCGACGCGCCATACCGTCAATCCCGGTGGGAGCTTTGCCCAGGGAGCTGATGCACAGGATGGTCGGTCCAGGAACCGGTGCCTGAAGTCCTTGCACTTGATTTCGAACTCCGAGCGCTCATTGTTTCCCCGCACTTCGTTTCATGGGTTGAACAGGTTACCCTTGACGCCCCATCGGCATGTGGCTAAAGCCGTGTGCCTGTCTGGTTTTTGCCCGCTGCAACCCGGAGTTCCCATGACTGTTTGCCCCATCGCCATCGCTGTTGGCTGTCAAAAATGTCCGGCATTCAAAATTTGCCCACTCAAGTCGGTCTTGGGAGACAGACCCAGGAACCCACCCCCCAAGGCGGCCCCGAACAAAGCCAAAGCACCCGCCTCTGCGGCAGCCCGAAAAACCACCTCCAAGCCCAAGCGTTGAGTGGGTTGAGCGTCACGTTGCCGAAGCCCTGTCGCCGCACAAATACGGGGGGCGCCTGTTGTCAGGTTGTGAAGGCAAAGGTGTGGCCACAATGGCTCGCAAGCGGGTCAGGGGCTTTCGAATCGGCGCTCTGTGCGTGGTGAAAACCGGTGGTTCTACGCGGGTCGCCAGGACCGGTAGGGCGAGCGAAACCAGAAGCGCCCACCCGGCCGCATAACGCGGTGAGCCAACCGGTCTTCGAGCAAGCCTTCCCGCCGGCTGCCGAGGATGTGTTTGGCCAAGGCCTCTGCCGGCAGTCTCAGACCCACCTTGAGCCAGATCAGCAGCCGCGCTGGCGGGTCGGAAAAAATGCCCCGGGCAGGCGGTCCATGAGTGTGCAACGGGCGCGGATGAACATCCCAGGCACAAGGCTGCTGATGGATTTTTGTAGCGGTTGACCCGGCCACGCTGTCAGCTGCAGCCGATGGTGGTTTGGTGAAGTCAACGTCCATGAACTGCCGGTCACGGCTTCACCTGTTGTGCAGCAACATCTGCGCGCGGTGTCAACCGCGACACCAGCGTTCAGGTCAGTGCGCGGCGTGCGCAGGCACCTGGTCTGGGTCGTCGTGAGGCAGGTTTGTCGGGGTGCGCAGGGCCTGCTGGGTCTGCTTTGCTGCAGCCGAAAGCGGCTGGTGCGCCAGATGTCAGGCCTCAGAGTGCGATCGCCTCCAGGCGCCTATCATGACGGCATGTGGATACGAAACCCTTGGCAGGCTTTGCGCGGCCAACCCATCGCAGTTCAGATCATCTGGGCGGTGCTGCTTGTCGAATTTTCCGTGGCGCTGTGGGAACGGCAGTGGCTGGTGGCTGTTGTGGCCGCCGCCACGTTTGTGCTCACGCTCGTGCCCATCGTGCTCGTGAACCGCATGGGCATTCGCCTGCCCACGGCTTTTCTGGTGGGCATTACCTTCTTTGTTTTTGCCACCATTTTTCTGGGTGAGGCGTTTGACTTTTACAACCGTTACTGGTGGTGGGACGTGGTGCTGCACGGCGGCTCGGCCATGGCGTTTGGTCTGCTCGGTTTCCTGTTTGTATTCATGCTGTTTGAGGGTGACCGCTACGCCGCGCCCGCTTGGGCTTTGGCGCTCATCGCGTTCAGTTTTGCCGTCACCATCGGTGCGCTGTGGGAAATTTTTGAATTCGGCATGGACCAGCTTTTTGGCATGAACATGCAGAAGTCGGGCCTGATGGACACCATGTCCGACCTGATCGTCGATGTGATCGGCGCCAGCGTGGGCGCGCTGGCCGGTTATCTCTACCTCACCGGACGCACCATGGGCGGTTTCACCAGCGTGCTGCACGATTTTGTGGAGCGCAACCGCAAGCACTTTGGCAAGGGCGATCGCTGAGTGGCAAAGCGCTTGTGCCTCGACTCGGGCTGCTTCGGCTTGCCTCTCGTCAACCCCTGGTCACACCCAGGCGCCAAAGCGACGTGACCTCGGCCGAGCGCGCACTGTGCAGCGGGTCCCGGGCGTTGCTCGCCTTGCTGTGGCGGGGTCTGACGTCCAGACGGCCCAGCACCGTCAGGCCAGCGTGCTCTATCCAGGCCAGCAGTTCGGCCCGGCTGCGCAGACCCAGGTGCTCGGCCAGGTCGGACAAGATCAGCCAGCCTTCGCCCCCGGGCGCCAGGTGCGTGGCCAGCCCGTTCAGATAACCCTGCAGCATGCGGCTGCCTTCGTCGTACACCGCATGCTCCACCGGTGAACTGGCCCGGGCCGGCAGCCAGGGCGGGTTGCACACCACCAGCAAGGCCTGGCCGGGCGGGAACAGGTCGGTTTGCAGCAGCGTCACACAGTCGCGCACCCCCAGTTGACTCAAATTGGCGTGTGCGCAGGCCAGCGCCCTCGGGTCCAGGTCGGTGGCGGTGACAGGCCCCACGCCGCGGCGTGCCAGCACGGCCGACAGCACACCCGTGCCGGTGCCGATGTCGAATACGGGCAGGCTGGCCGCGCTGGCCTGGCCTGACGGCGCGACCGGCAGTGGCGCCTGGGCCACCAGGTCGATGTATTCGCCCCGCACCGGCGAAAATACGCCGTAGTGGGGAAACACCCGGTTGTTCGGCCCAGAGCCCAGGGCGGGCACCTCAACCCCCACACGGCGCCACTCTTGCGCGCTGGTCAGCCCCAGCAACTCGCGCATTGACGCCACCGAGTCACCGCCGTTCAGCGCTGCAGCACCCCAGGCGTGGGTACAGGCCAGTTGCACATCGGGCGCACGGCGCAGCGCGAGCGTGTGGTCGGGTTCAAACCGCAGCAGCAACATCCCCAGAATGCGGGCGCGTTGCGACTGTGCTTGCCGGTGCTTGTGAAACGCGTCGGCGCCTGCGGGCGCGGCGCTGTGTGCGTCTGCCGGCCTGGCCGCCTTGCGATGCTTGCGCGCGGGCGTGGTGTCGCAGCGGCGGGCCATGGCCTGCAACAATTGTCGGGCGTTGTGAAAGTCGCCCTGCCACAGCAAGGCCGTGCCGGCGCAAGCCAAACGGTAGGCGGCGTCGGCGGTGATTGTGTCGTCGGCCAGCACCACCCGCTGTGGTGCCGGGGCACCGCGTTCGGAACGCCAGCGCGCGGAAGCGGGTACGCCGCCGGGCGTGGTCCAGTGAATCAGGGGGTGTGCTTGGGGCAGGCTGGGCGATTCAACGCACGCAGGAGCGGAGGTCAGCGGCATGGGGGCAGCCAAGTGGATAAACCATCCTTTTAACCTAAAAACGGCCGTTGACCGCTGTTTGTCGCGGTGCGAAGCCTTGCAAGACAGGCTTCTGGCGAGCGGGCCAGGGCCGCGATGGCGCAGCCAGGGGCCCGCGCAACGGGTGGCCTGGCTCTGTCGTGGTCAGCCACGTCTTCACACCTCGTCCACCAATGAATGGGCGCCCCAGGCGAAAGCATGCTTGGGGTCGTTTGCAGGGTCGCTGGTCACTGTGGAGGCCGGGTCTCAGCGCCAGACACGCTCCGGTGCGGGAACGGGCTGGGTCGTGAACTCGGGCATGCCACGTCGCACAAACGAGCCCAGTGGCAAGCCCAGCAAGGCAGCACAAAAGGCGGTCCAGAACCCGGCCACAGTGGGGCCCGGAACCTGCTGGCCCTCCCACTGCAACACCTGGGCGCATGACCCCAGCGGGATCAAGTCGAATGGCAAGCGCTGGCGCACCGCGCGGTGCACGACGCGTGGGGTCTTCCGTGGTGTGATTTCGAAGTTGGCTTTGCGGCTGTCACGGCCTTGGCGAGACCCTTCGGGAAGGTCAGAGGTCGTAGCTTTCAGCGTGTTCGGGCAGCACGCTCAAGTCCAGCCCACGCACCGCGCCCATCCACATCGCGCGATCGCGGTGGTCCAGCAGATCGTTGCCCGTGATCGGGTGAATGAAGACCACCAACCCGGCCCTGTTCAGAGCCAGCCAGGGCACCACGTCGGCAAACAGCGCCGCCCTGAAGGCCAGTTGGCAGCTCCAATCCGGGTGCGGGCCCACAGGTTTATCGTGCAGCCGGCCCATCTTCAGCGGGAAGCGCGCCGCGGCGGCTTCGCAAACGCCGCGTGCAAGTCCGAGCGTGTCGGCATTGAAATACACATGAGCGTGGTAGCCATGGATGACGGGGACGGTTGTGATGGCGTCGGTCATGCACAAGATGATGGCAGATTTCAAAGGGGCCCGGTGCTTTGCCAGGCTACCGCCCACCACTGCGCATACATTCGCTGGATGACGCTTGTTTTCATCACCCCACCTGTGGCCGTATGAGTCACGCCGTCTCGCGTTTGCGCTCGCTGCGCCTGGCTGCCAGTACAAAGCCCTTTCTGGCTCGCGGTTCGGGCGGAGGGCGCTGCGCCGGCTGCCGCCTTGCGGCCAGCCATTGCGTGTGTGTCCTGCGCCCGCAGGTCGGCGCGCGAGCGGGCATGTGTCTCATCATGGGTGATATCGAAGCGCTCAAGCCGAGCAACACCGGCTGGCTGATCGCCGATCTGGTTGTCGACACCTTTGCCTTTGGCTGGTCTCGCACCCAAGTGGACCCAGCCCTGCTGGCCTTGTTGGCTGATCCCCAGTGGCAGCCCTATCTGGTGTTTCCGGGCGAGTATGTGCAGGCGCCGCGCTTGGTGACCGATGTGGTTCTGTCCGGGCGCGCAGCGGTCGAAGACGTGGCGACGGGCGGCAAGCGTCCCTTGTTTGTGCTGCTCGACGGCACCTGGTCAGAAGCCCGCAAGATGTTTCGGAAAAGCCCCTATCTGGACCACTTGCCTGTGCTCAGCCTGCATCCCGGGCAGAGGTCTGCCTACCGCCTGCGCCGCTCGTCACGTGAAGACCAGTTTTGTACCGCCGAGGTCGCTGCCTTGTGCCTGGAGTTGGCCGGTGAACCTCACGCCGCCGGGGCCCTCAACGCCTGGCTCGACGTGTTCAGCGCTCACTACCTCAGCGCCAAGCGCAACCTGCCGTTGGACCGGGGGAGTGAGGCGCATCGGCGGCTGCAGGACCTGGTGAACCTGCCGCCCTGACCATGTTCAGAAGGGGGCTGTGTAGACTGTGGGTGGGAAGTCGTCGGCTGGCTTGTTGTTGTCCGTTTGGGCGTTGACGACGGGATCTGCATTGACCTCTGCAACAGGCTTTTCAAGCGACTGGCGCAGCGCTGCTTTGTCGCCAGCGCTGGCAAACTTGCTGTACTTGGATGTGATACCCACCAGTTGGCCGTAAATTTTAGGGTTGGCGGCCATGCATTCCTTTTGCTCCAGGAAGTTGGCCTCGCCGGTGAAGTTGCCCACCAGGCCACCGGCCTCGGTCACCAGCAGCGCGCCTGCGGCCACGTCCCAGGGGGACAGACCCATTTCAAAGAAACCGTCGGTGAAACCCGCCGCCACATAGGCCAGGTCAAGTGCCGCCGAACCTGGTCGGCGCACGCCGGCGCACTTGGGCATCACCTCGCCCAGCATCTGCATGTAGGTTTGAAAACTGTCGCCCGGACGGAAAGGGAAGCCGGTGGACAGCAGGCAGTCGCGCATGGCGATGCGCTTGGCCACCCGGATGCGGCGGTCGTTCATGTAGGCGCCGCGGCCTTTGGTGGCGCAAAACAGGTCGTTGCGGCTCGGGTCGTAAATCACGGCCTGTTCCAGCTTGCTGCCCACCATGAGCGCAATGCTCACACAGTAGACCGGGAACCCGTGGATGAAGTTGGTGGTGCCGTCCAGCGGGTCGATGATCCAGACATGGTCTGCCCCGCCGTGCTTGCCTTCGCGTTTGCCCGACTCTTCGGCCCAGATGGCGTGGTCGGGGTAAGCGGTCAGCAGGGTGTCGATGATCGCGGCTTCCGCTGCATGGTCCACCTCGGTCACAAAATCGTTGGTCTGCTTGGCAGAGACCCGGACCGACTCCACGTCCAGCGCAGCGCGATTGATGATGGTACCGGCGGTACGAGCGGCCTTGATGGCCACGTTGAGCATGGGGTGGAGTGTGGACGACATGAGTTGTAAACCTTTGCGCGGCCGCAGAGCGGCTCGCGTGACAGTGAAAGAGCGGGAAAGCAAAGCCCCAGGCGATACAGGGCAGCGACAATACGGGATTTTACCGTTTCAACACAACACCCCTCTGGAGCAAGCCAGCTCCGCCCAGCACACACCGCAGAACTGGCTTTGCCAGGCTGCTGGTGTGGCCCCCTTTGGGGTGACGCGAAGCGGCGCGGGGGGATTCCCTATGCATTCTCGATTTGTTCTGATTCAAACCAGCCACGCCGGCAACGTGGGCGGGGTTGCCCGTGCCATGAAGGTGATGGGTTTCGATGACCTGGTGCTGGTGGCGCCACGCTGGGCCAATGTGTTGCGGCGCGAAGAAACCATTCAGCGCGCCAGCGGCGCCAACGATGTGCTGGCCAAGGCGCGCATTGTGGACACGCTGGACGAAGCGCTGGACGGCATGGACCACCTGTGCGCCACCGCCATGACCCCGCGCGACTTTGGCCCGCCCACCCGCACGCCGCGCGAGCATTTCGCGGGCTTGCTGGGCCAGGCCTCGGTGCATGCGTCTTCTGCACCGGTGAGCCCGCCGGGCGGGGTGGCCTTTCTGTTTGGTTCCGAGCGTTTTGGCATGCGCAACGAAGATGTGTACCGCTGCCACGCGTGCCTGAGCATCCCGACCGACCCGAACTTTGGTTCGCTCAACCTGGCCGCGGCGGTGCAGTTGATTGCCTACGACTGGCGCCAGGCCCTGGGCGGATTTGCCTTGCCCCCCGCTGCCGCTGCCCGCCCCGCCGCCGACGCACACGCGCTGGCGGGCATGCTCGACCACCTGGAACAGGCCTTGGTGGCGGTGGGCTTTTTAGACCCCGCCGCGCCCAAAAAACTCATGCCGCGCCTGAACCAGTTGTTCAACCGCGCCGCGCCCACCGACGAAGAAATCCACATTCTGCGCGGTGTTGCCAAGGCCATGCTGCAAAAGGCCGAGAAGGCAAAGCGCTAGACTGAACTTATGTTTTCACGCATCCGCTCCGACATCCAATGCGTTCTCGAACGCGACCCCGCCGCCCGCAGCACCTGGGAGGTCATCACCTGCTACCCGGGCCTTCACGCCGTGTGGTTGCACCGCCCCGCCCATTGGTGCTGGACGCATGGCCTGAAATGGCCAGGCCGGTTTATTTCGCATGTGGCGCGCTGGCTCACCGGCATTGAAATTCACCCCGGCGCCAAGGTGGGCGAGCGCGTGTTTTTTGACCACGCCATGGGCGTGGTGGTGGGTGAAACGGCCGAAATTGGCGACGGTTGCACCATTTACCAGGGCGTGACGCTGGGCGGCACTTCGCTCTATAAAGGCACCAAACGACACCCCACGCTGGGCAAAAACGTGGTGGTGAGTGCGGGCGCCAAGGTGCTGGGCGGCTTTGAGGTGGGCGATGGCGCCAAGATCGGCAGCAACGCGGTGGTGATCAAACCCGTGCCGCCGGGCGCCACGGCGGTGGGCATTCCGGCGCGCATCATCCCCAGCAAATCCGGCGACAGCGCTGACGTGACCGAAACGGTGCCGAAATTTCAGGCCTACGGCATCACGCAGGAAGACGACCCGCTGAGCCAGGCCATGCGTGGCCTGATCGACAGCGCCGCCGGGCAAGAGCATCAGATTGCGCTGCTGTGGGCTGCGATTGACACGCTTTCCAGGCAGCAAAAAGGCGACTGCGTGCCTTTGGACGCGGCGCGCAATGAGTGCTTTGAGGCTGAAAAACTGAACCAGCTGGTGGGGAAGTAAGTTTCCCCTCGCTCGTGCCGTGTGGGCCGGTGAATCGAAGCGCCGGTTGGCCCACTCCGCTCATGTTCCCCGGTTTGGGCTACGCCCAAACCTCCTCCTTCACTTCGCTGCGTCTGCCACCCGGCGCTTCGGTTCACGTGGGCTGCGCTTGTTATGGCCAACGGTGCCCAATCCAGACTCCCAGGGTGTTTCCGTAGCGAGGTGTATTCACCCAGAACACCGCGGAACTGGCTTCGCCAGGCCGCTGGTGTTGCCCCCTTGGGGGTGGCGCCGGAGGCGACGCGGGGGGTTAATGATGCGTTCCGTGGGCACCGTGCGCGTGGCCATGCGCCACTTCCTCGGCGCTGGCGGGCTGCACATCCACCACTTTCACCGCGAAGCGCAGCACCTTGCCAGCCAGCGGATGGTTGCCGTCCAGCAGCACGGTGTCGCCTTTGATTTTCATCACGGTGAACACCTGCTCGCGGCCCTGGTCGTCCACGCCTTGCAGTTGGCCGCCCACCTTCACGCCGGGGGGGAACTCGCTTTTGGGAATGCTCGTGGCCAGGCTTTCGTCCCGCACGCCAAAGGCGTCTTCAGGCTGCAGTTCCAGCGTGGCGGCAAAGCCTTTTTCCTGGCCTTCCAGCGCTTTTTCAATGCCGGGCAGCGTGTTGTTGTAGCCGCCGTGCAGGTAGGCGCGGGGTTCCTTGCCATCTTCCAGCAGCTTGCCCTGGGCGTCGGTGGCGCGGAAGGTGATGGTGACAACGGTGTCTCTGGTGATCTTCATGGGGTGTCTCGGGTGTTGGTTCAGCGGGCTGGGCGCACAGCCGACTTGGGGCGAAAACCTGTGCAGACGTCGTCGTTCGTTTCCAGGTAGGGGCCACCAATCAGGTCGATGCAATACGGCACGGCGGCAAAGATGCCGTTCACCCTTTGCGAGCCATCGGCGTTTTTCAGGCCTTCCAGCGTTTCGGCAATCGCCTTGGGCTGGCCGGGCAGGTTGATGATCAGGCTGCGGTCACGGACCACCGCGACCTGGCGCGACAGGATGGCGGTGGGCACAAACGTGAGGCTGATCTGGCGCATCTGTTCACCAAAGCCGGGCATTTCCTTGTGGGCCACGGCCAGCGTGGCTTCGGGTGTCACGTCGCGCAGCGCGGGGCCGGTGCCGCCGGTGGTGAGCACCAGCGAGCAGCCCGCGTCCACCAGCTCGATCAGCGTGGTGCTGATGCGGTCCACCTCGTCGGGGATCAGGCGCGGCTCGAAATGGATGGGGTTTTTCAGCGCGCGCGTGAGCCAGTCTTGCAGCGCGGGCAGGCCCTTGTCTTCGTACACGCCGGTGCTGGCGCGGTCGCTGATGGACACGATGCCGATGCGCACCGGATCGGGTTGCTGTGCGTCGCTCATGGCTGTTGGTCTTCCTCAGAGGCGCCCTCGGCGGCGGCGTCGGCATTTTGGCGCGTCAGCACCGCTTTGACCAGCTGGAAGATCTCGCGGTAGGCCTTGCCGTGGCGCACCGCTTCGCCGGGATGCTCCTGGGCCTGCGGGGCTTGGGCGTCCTTGCGTGCCTGGCGAATGAGGGCGCGCAGTTGCTGCACATCGGCGTCGGTGTCCATCTGCAGCCAGCGGGTCAGCGCGTCGTCATCGGCAATCAGCTGGTCGCGCCACTGCTCGGCCTGGTGCAGCGACAGCGTGCCTTTGGCCGAGCCCTTGTTTTGTTCGTCCAGCGCGGCTTCCACGGCGGCGAGGGTGTCTTGCGGCAGGCCGCGCATGAGCTTGCCGATGAACTGCATCTGGCGGCGCCGGCCTTCAAAGTTGGTGATGCGTTTGGCCTCGGCCACCGCGTCCACCAGCTTTTCCGACAGGTCGAGCCGCTTCATCAGGTCGGCGCGCAGGGTCAGCAGGCTTTCGCCCAGTTCCTGCAGGCGGTCGCTGTATTTTTTCAGGTCGGTCTTGCTCATGTCGACCGAGCCCTTGAGCTCGCGTTTGAGCTCAAGGTCCAATTCGCTGCCGATGGCGACGAACTGGCCACGGACGAAATAGCCTTTGGTGGGTTTGCGGGACATGAATTCCTGGGTGCTTGGTGGGTCAGGCCGGGGCGCTGACCTCAACTGAATGAGGCTTCTGCGCGGCGCGCAGCAGCCGGTAGGGGCGGCAAGTATCATAGCCGTCGACATGAAAAAAGCATCGACCACCCCGGCACGCGCCCGCGCGACCCATCCCACACCCTCCACCAGTCCGGCCGCAGCGCACAGCCGCGGGCACGCGCCGCTGGCAGGCTTTCAGTACGCCCGCAGCCAGTTTGAAGAACTGGTGGACCTGGCGCTCGCGCACGCCAGGCACCTCGGCGCTGCCGATGCGGCAGCCGAAGTGTCCGAGGGCGCCGGTCTGAGCGTGTCGGTGCGCAAGGGCGAGCTGGAAAACGTGGAGCGCAACCGCGACAAGTCGCTGGGCGTGACGGTGTACCTGGGGCAAAAGCGCGGCAACGCTTCCACCTCGGACTTTTCCCCTGACGCCATTCGCCAGACGGTACAGGCGGCTTTTGACATTGCCCGCTTCACCGCGGAAGACCCGGTGGCCGGCCTGCCCGACGCTGCCGATGTGGCCGACACCTACCCCGATCTGGATCTGTTTCACCCCTGGGCCATCAGCTCGGAAGAGGCGGCACAGATTGCACTGGCCTGTGAAGCGGCGGCTTTTGCCACCAGCAAAAAGATCAACAACAGCGAAGGCGCGGGCGTGTCGGCCCAGCAGTCGCATTTTTTCAGCGCCCACATGCGCGGCGGCGAACGCGGCCGGCCCGGCATTTTCAGTGGCGGCTACGCCAGTTCGCGCCACAGCCTGTCGGTGGCGCCCATTGCCGGCAAGGGCGCCAACATGCAGCGCGACTTCTGGTACAGCTCGATGCGCTCGCCCGAAGAGCTGGCCAGCCCGCAAGCCATTGGCCGCTATGCCGCCGAACGCACGCTGGCCCGCCTGCATGGCCGCAAGATCGCCACCACCGAATGCCCGGTGCTGTTTGAATCGCCCCTGGCCGCTGGCCTGCTGGGTGCTTATGTGCAAGCCACCAGCGGCGGTGCGCTGTACCGAAAAACCACGTTTTTGGGCGACAGCCTGGGCAAGCGCGTGCTGTCCAAGCACCTCGACATTCTGGAGGACCCGCACATCATCAACGGCAAGGGCAGCTCGCCGTTTGACGACGAAGGCGTGCGCACCCAGGCGCGCAAGGTGCTGGTGGGCGGGCGGGTGCAGGGCTACTTTTTGTCCACCTACTCGGCGCGCAAGCTGGGCATGCGCACCACCGGCAACGCGGGTGGATCGCACAACCTCACGCTCACCAGCCGACTCACGCAGCCCGGCGACGACCTGAAAGCCATGATCCAGAAACTGGGGCGCGGCCTGTTTGTCACCGAGTTGATGGGACAGGGCGTGAACTATGTGACCGGGGACTATTCCCGGGGCGCTTCGGGCTACTGGGTGGAAAACGGGGAAATTGCTTACCCGGTGCACGAAATCACCATCGCCGGCAACCTCAAAGACATGTTCAAGGGCATTGAAGCCGTGGGCGCCGACGCCTACAACTACGGCGCCAAAACCGTGGGCTCGATTCTTGTCAACCGCATGAAAATTGCCGGCAGCTGAACCCGGTCACCCGCTGTAAACCATGCGACCCGAGGCCCTGGCCCTGCTGGCGGCGGGCTGTTGGGCGGTCTCCAGCCTCTTTTCTGCTCCCCCTGCGCAGCGCTTGGGCGCTTTCGCGTTCAGCCGCTGGCGCATGCTGTTTGCATCGCTGCTGTTGTGGGCGCTGGCTGCGTCCAGCGGGGGCTGGCGCAGCCTGGACGTATCGGCCCTGGGCTTGCTGGCGATTTCAGGCCTGATCGGGATTTTCATCGGTGACACCGCGCTGTTTGCCTGCATGAACAGGCTGGGGCCGCGGCGCTCGGGCGTGTTGTTTGCCTGCCATGCGCTGTTTTCCGGGGTGTTGGCCTGGGTCTGGCTGGGCGAGGTGCTGTGGGGCTGGGCGCTGCTGGGCAGCCTGCTGCTGGTGGGCGGGGTGATGCTGGCCATTGTGTGGGGCAAACGCAGCGACGAATCACACCACTGGGAACAAACGCGTGGCCGCCTGGTGGTGGGTGTGTGCCTGGGGCTGCTGGCGGCGCTGTGTCAGTCGGTGGCCACGCTCATGCTCAAGCCGCTCATGAGCACGGGCATCGACGCGGTAGCCGCGTCTGCGGTGCGCATGACGCTGGCCCTGGCGGCCCATGGCCTGTTGTGGTTGCTGTGGCGCGGCGCACGCGCGCAGGCCCCGGTGCGCTGGCATGACGCCTGGTTGACGTTTTTGAGCGCAGCCGTGGCCATGGCGCTGGGCATGACCCTGATTTTGAAAGCCATGCACCTGGGGCAAGCGGGTCTGGTGGCGGTGCTGTCGTCGGTCACACCCGTTTTGATTTTGCCGCTGCTGTGGCTGGCCTACCGCCGCCGCCCGGCCATGGGCGCCTGGTGGGGGGCGGCGCTGGCGGTGTTGGGCACCGCCTTGATCCTTCGCTGAACCCTCAGCGGGCGGTTTCAGCCCGCCAGCGCCGTTTTCACGGCGGCCGATACGGCACCCATGTCGGCTTTGCCCGACAACTGGGCCTTCACCGCGCCCATCACCTTGCCCATGTCGCCAGGGCCAGCCGGGCGGCCCAGTTCGGTGCTCAGTGCTGCCACGATGGTTTTCACCTCGGCCAGCACGTCGTCGGCCGACAGTCGCTCGGGCAGGTAGGCCTGCAGCACCTTCATCTCGGCGGTTTCCTTGTCGGCCAGGTCCATGCGGTCGGCCTTGGTGAAGGCCTCAATGCTGTCTTTGCGCTGCTTGATCAGCTTGTCCACGATGGCGACCACCAGGGCGTCGTCCAGTACCACCCGCTCGTCCACTTCTTTCTGCTTCATGGCCGCGGTCAGCAGCCGGATGGTGCCCAGGCGCTCGGTGTCCTTGGCACGCATGGCGGCTTTCATGTCTTCGGTGATGCGTTCTTTGAGGCTCATGGCGGGGCTCCTGGGTGCGGTGAAAGAAGAGAATCAGAGGGGGAAAGCGAAAAACAAAAAAGCCCGCTCGAGCGTCCTCTGGCGGGCTTTTTTGGTGGCTGCCGGGTTGCCCCAGACAGCGCAGCCATTTCAGTACAGTTTTTTGGGCAACTGCATGGCACGAATGCGCTTGTAATTGCGCTTGACGGCAGCGGCCTTCTTGCGCTTGCGCTCAGCGGTGGGCTTCTCGTAAAACTCGCGGGCGCGCAGATCGGTCAGCAGGCCGAGTTTTTCGATGGTGCGTTTGAAGCGGCGCAGAGCGACGTCAAAGGGTTCGTTGTCTTTTACGCGGATGGTCGTCATTGAAGAAAAAATTCCAGAATGCGCAAAAAGAGGATGACCGGGAGATCGGGCCCAGCCGTCATTTCTGCAAAGTTCCCCGCCTGTTAACTAGTATGGGCCGACGGGGGTTTGCCAGCAAAGCCTTGGATTATAACGCTATCCCGCCAGCGCTCAAGACCGGCTTTTGAGGAGCGCCTGCCCGCAGGCGTGCGCGCTGGCCCAGGCCCACTGGAAGTTGTAGCCGCCCAGCCAGCCGGTCACGTCCATCACCTCGCCAATGAAGTACAGCCCGGGTTGCTTGGATTCCATGGTTTGGGAGGACAGGTCGCGCGTGTCCACGCCGCCGAGCGTGACCTCGGCTTTTTTGTAGCCTTCGGTGCCGGTGGGCGTCAGTTCCCAGCGGGCCAGGCGTTCGGTCAGTCGGGTCAGGGCTTTGTCGGTGGCGTCGCACACGGGGCGTTGCCAGTCGGCGTCTTGCGCCACCCAGGCGTCGGCCAGGCGGCTGGGCACCAGGGTGGCCAGTTCGTTGGCGATCAGCTTGCGCGACGTGGCCTTGGCGCGCGCCAGCGCGGCGGGCAGGTCCACCTCGGGCGCCAGATTCAGGCGAATGGGTGTGCCTTCGCGCCAGTAGCTTGAAATCTGCAGCACGGCGGGGCCTGAGAGCCCGCGGTGGGTAAACAGCAGGTCTTCGGTGAAACTGGCCCGGTCTTTTTTGGTGCCGGTTTCCATGGCCACAGGCAGCGAAAGCCCCGCCAGCGGGATGTAGGGTGCCCAGGCTTCGCCGTCAAAGGTGAGGGGCACGAGCCCGGGGCGTGTTTCAACCAGGCGCAGGCCAAACTGTTTGGCCACCCGGTAGCCGAAGTCGGTGGCGCCGATCTTCGGAATGGACAGGCCGCCGGTGGCGATCACCACAGACCGGCTGGTTACGGTGCCGCGCTCGGTGTCGATCTGGTAGCTGCCGTCGCCCGCCACGCGCAGGGCTTTGACGCCGCAGGGCTGCCAGCGCTGCACGCTGCCGGCTTCGCACTCGCGCAGCAGCATCTGGATCAGGTCGTCGGCCGAGCGGTCGCAAAACAGCTGGCCTTTGTGCTTTTCATGAAAGGGCACCTGGTGGCGCTGCATGAGCGCCACGAAGTCGGCCGGGGTGTAGCGCGACAGCGCGGAGCGGCAGAAGTTGGGGTTCTGGCTGATGAAGTGCTTGTGGGGCGCGTGCGGGTCGAGGTCGCGGTTGGTGAAGTTGGCCCGGCCACCGCCCGAAATGCGGATTTTTTCGGCCACCTTGTCGCTGTGGTCCAGCACCAGCACCTTCAGGCCGCGCTGGCCCGCCACGCCGGCACAAAACAGCCCGGCGGCACCGGCGCCCACGATCACCACGTCAAAATTTTCCATGGGCCGCAGTGTATGCGGGCCGCCCGTGGACGGCGCCCGCTCAGGCCGCGCGGTAGCGTGCTTCCAACGTGTGGGCGTTGTCCAGTGGCTGGCCCATGGCGGCCACGCCGCTCACCACGTCGCCCACCACGATCACGGCCGGGCTGCCGAGCTGCTCGCGGGCGATGGTTGCGTGCAGCGTTCCCAGGGAGGTGATGACATGGCGCTGCTGGGGCAGGCTGGCGTGCTGAATGATGGCCAGCGGCGTGCTGGCGGGAAGGCCGGTGAGCAGGTCGGCCTGGATGTGGGCGGCGCTGGACACGCCCATGTAGATCACCAGGGTGAGCTTGGCGTCGCGTGCGGTGGCGGCGAGTTGCTGCCAGTCGGTGCCGGTGTCGCCGGGTTTGGCGTGGCCGGTGACGAACACCACGCCGTGCGCGTGGTCGCGGTGGGTGAGCGGGGCGCCCAGCGACGTGAGGCCTGCCAGGCCGGCGGTGATGCCGTTGAGCACCTGTACCTCAATGCCGGCAGCGCGCAGGTGCTCTACCTCTTCACCGCCGCGACCGAAGATGAACGGGTCGCCGCCCTTGAGGCGCACCACCACTTCGCCTTCTCGGGCGGCCATGATCATCAGTTTTTCAATGAAGGCCTGCGGTGTGCTTTTGCAGCCACCGCGCTTGCCCACGTGCACGATGCGTGCGGTGGGCGAGGCGTGGGCCAGCACGCCGTCGCTCACCAGATCGTCCACCAGCAGCACGGTGGCCGCCGCGATGGCCCGCGCGGCCTTGATGGTGAGCAGTTCCGGGTCGCCCGGGCCTGCGCCCACCAAGGTGACGGTGCCGGGATTGAACTGGCTTTCGGAGGTGATGACGGTGGCGGGCATGTTCATGGTGTGTGGACCGCGGTGGGGCGGTTTGTCTCTGCTGTGGTCGGGCGGGAGACCTCCTGCAGGATGTGTGCCACCTGCAGCGCGATGGGGGCAGGCACCGGGCGCGAGCCATCGAGCACCGACCGGATGTAAGCCGCCGTGCTGGCCGCATCCACGTCGCGCGGCAACTCGGGCAGGCTGGCCAGCGGGCCGTCTTGCGCGGCTTGCAGCAGGTGGCGCTGGCCGTTGCGGAAGGCTTCCATTTGCGGCGTGCGCCGGGCATCGGCCACCGGCTCGCCCTCGGTGCCGCGCAGCAGCAGCGCGTGCGCACCAGTGAGCGCAAAGGTCTCGGCCATCGACACCGCGTATTCGGGGTGGGTGTAGCTGCCCACCACCAGCGCGCGGCCCAGGCAGGGGTTCATGAGCTTGACCAGGCTGTGTGCCGGGTTGCGCAGGCCGACCGTGCGGCGCACGTCCAGCAGCCGCTTGAGGCCGGGCAGCAGCACCTCGGTGGGCACGACAGCCAGTTGACCCGCGCCGAGCGGACTCACGGTGTGCGCCGCCACGGTGCCCAGCGCCGCCAACACGGCTTCGCTGGTGGCGCGCCGGTCTTCGGTGGCCGTGCCGTGCACCAGCACCGGCACGCCTTCGCGCGACAGCAGCAGGGCCAGCAGCGGCGTGAGCACCGGCAGCTTGCGTGCACCGTTGTAGCTGGGCAGCACCACGGTGGTGAGCCCGTTGTCGGGCAGGCGCTGCAGGCGCTGGTGCGTGGCGTCCAGGAAGCCGGCCATTTCTTCGGCGGTTTCGCCTTTGATGCGCATGGCCAGGCAAAAGCCGCCCACTTCCAGGTCGGTCACCGTGCCGTCAAGCACCTGGCCAAACAGGTCGGTGGCTTGCTCGCGCGTGAGCGAGCGGGCGCCGTCTTTGCCGCGGCCGATGACTTTGATGTACTGGCTGATTCCCATGGTGCGCGATTGTCGGGCAAGCCTGATGACTTCGGGTTATATGCAGATTTCAGCGTTTCAGCTGGCCTCTGCAGCCTGTTCCACCAGCGTCTGCGCGCGCACCAGGCGGCGCAATTCCGGCAGGCACGAGCCGCAGTGGGTGCCGCATTGCAGGCTGCCTTGCAGGCTGGCCAGGCGTTCGCCTGGAGTGCCTTCGCAGCGTTGCAGTTGGACCTGTATGGCGTCTTCGTTGACATTGAAACAGGTGCACACCTGCCGGCTTTTGGCAACGACCGCAAGGGGTGCCCTGGCGCCCGGCATCAGCAACTGGCGGCCATAGGCCGCCGCAGGCCGCTGGTCTTCCAGCAGCGGTTTGATCCAGATTTCGGCCCGGGTGTCGCCGGCCAGCACAAAGCCGTCCAGCGTGCTCGTGTCGTCCTGCTTTACCAGCCGCGCGGTGCGGCGCTGGCCCAGCCGGCGGTCGGCGTAGCGCAGTGCGTCGGGGGTGTTCAGGCCCAGCAGGGCTTCAATGCGTTCGATCAACGCGCTTTCAGGGGCTTCGTGCGCGGCGGCGCGAAACAGCACGCCGGTGCGCTCGCGTCCAAACGGCACACACGATGCAAAAGAAAACTGCGCCATCAGTGCACGCAAGCTTTCGCGGGCACTCAGGGCCTGGTCGCCGGGCAGCCAGGCCATGCCCAGCAGCGTCCAGGGGAGTTCGGCCTTGAGCACTTTCACGGCGGCGTGTTTGAGCTCGGGCTGCTTGGACGTGGGGCAATACGCCGAGGTGGTGAGGGCGTTGACCCCCGCCAACGGCTCGCCGGTGCTGCTGACGCCGCTGAGGTATTCAGCACCCCAGTGCATGGCCATGAAGGCTTGCGACAAACCGAGCTCGCTGCTGGCCTGCACCGGCACCAAAATGGAGCCGCGCTTGCTGGTGACATGCACCAGATCACCCCCCGCCAGGCCGCGCCGGGCCATGTCTTGCGGGTGCAGTTGCACCACCGGCTCGGCCACATGCCCAAACAGGCGGCCCAGCGTGCCGGTGCGTGTCATGCCGTGCCACTGGTCGCGCAGGCGCCCGGTGGTGAGCGAAAACGGGTAGCGCGATTCGCGCGGCTCGGCCAGCGGCTGCCAGGGCAGGGCGGCGAAGCGGGCTCTGCCGTCGGGGGTGGGGAACACGCCGTCTTCGTACAGCCGGGCTTTTCCCACCGTTTCGCCTTCGCGCAGGGGCCATTGCTGCGGGCCTTGCTGTTCCAGCACCGGCCAGGAGAGGCCGGTGATGTCAAGGTCGCGGCCGCGGGTGGACTCGCGGTGTTCGAGCCAGATGGCTTCGGGGGTGTTGTAGGGGAAGAGGGTCTTCTCCGGCTGCTCCACAAATGGGGTCAGAGCCGAATTTCGTTGGAGCTTGTTGGCGGCCTCGGGCGCTGTTGTCCTGAATTCGGATCTGACCCCATTTGCTCCATTTGATCTCTCCAGCCGCTGTGCAAAGTCGACCACGATTTGCCAGTCGTGCCGGGCCTCACCTGGCGCGGGCACTGCAGCTCGCACGCGGCTGATGCGGCGTTCGCTGTTGGTCACCGTGCCTTCTTTTTCGCCCCAGGTGGTGGCGGGCAGCAGCAGGTCGGCCCAGTCGCAGGTGGACGCGGTGGCATAGGCTTCTTGCACCACCACAAACTCGGCGCGCTCCAGCGCGCGGCGCACGGTGGCCTGGTCGGGCATGGACTGTGCCGGGTTGGTGCAGGCAATCCACAGCGCCTTGATCTCGCCGTCGGCGGCGGCCTGGAACATTTCCACCGCGGTCTTCCCGGGCTTTTCTGGAACCGAAGGCACGCCCCACAGCGCGGCCACTTCGGCGCGGTGCGCGGGGTTGGCCAGGTCGCGGTGGGCGCTCAGCAGGTTGGCCAGGCCGCCCACTTCGCGCCCGCCCATGGCGTTGGGCTGGCCGGTCAGGCTGAAGGGCCCGGCGCCGGGCTTGCCGATCTGGCCGGTGGCCAGGTGCAGGTTGATCAGGGTGGCGTTTTTTGCGGTGCCGCTGCTGCTCTGGTTCAGGCCCTGGCAATACAGGCTGAGCGTGGCGTGGGCGGTGGCAAACCCCTGGCCGTCAAGGCCAGCAAACCATTTGGCGGCGGTGTACAGGTCTTCCTTTTTCAGGCCGCACACGTCGGCCACGCGCTCGGGTGTGCAGTCGCGCACCAGCGCTTTGAGCGCTTCAAAACCGGTTGTGTGGGCCGCAATGTAGTCGGGCTTGATCCAGCCTTCCCACAGCATGATGTGCAGCAGGCCGTGGAACAGCATCACATCGCTGCCGGGCTGCAAGGGCAGGTACAGGTCGGCCAGGCCAGCGGTGTCGGTACGGCGCGGGTCGGCCACGATCACCTTCATGGCCGGGTTCTTTTTCTTGGCTTCTTCGATGCGGCGAAACAGCACCGGGTGCGCAAAGGCTGCGTTGCTTCCGACGATGAACAGGCAGGTGGCGTGGTTCACATCGTCATAACAAGCGGTTGGTGCGTCGGCGCCCAGGGTGAGTTTGTAGCCGGCCACCGCGCTGCTCATGCACAGGCGCGAATTGGTGTCCACGTTGTTGGTGCCAATCAAACCCTTGGCCAGCTTGTTGAAGACGTAGTAGTCCTCGGTCAGCAACTGGCCACTGATGTAAAAGCCCACGGCGTCGGGACCGTGGTTGGCGATGGTGGTCGCAAAGCGGTCGGCGGCCAGGTCCAGCGCAGCTTCCCACGCCATCGCCACCGGCGCCTGGCCGCGCTGCAGTCGCTGCATCGGTTGCAACAGCCGGGTCTGCCGGGTCACGGCGGGCGTGGCCGTGAGGTGCAGCGTGGTGCCCTTGGTGCAGAGCTTGCCAAAATTGGCCGGGTGGTCCGGGTCGCCACGCACGCCGGTGATCTGGTGACCTTCGGTTTCGATGAGCACGCCACAGCCGACGCCGCAATACGGGCAGGTGGAGCGTGTGATGGCTTTGACCCCCTCTCCCCCTGGGAGAGGGTGGGGGTGAGGGCCGCTTCCGGCGTGCAATGCCATGGGGACAGCCCTCACCCTAGCCCTCTCCCAGGGGGAGGGGGGATAAGACACGGCGCAAGGGGCCGGCGATGGGGCGCACCAGATCGGTGGCCTGGGTGGCCAGCTCGCTGGCGTCCAGAAACACCTGACCGTCTTCCACTTTCACTGCAAATTTCGGCGTGCAACCCTCGTCCGGCGCGGCGGCCTGGCCGGTGCACAGGCCAATGGTCCAGTTGTGCAGCGGGCAAGCCACGCTGGTGCCAAACACGATGCCTTGCGACAGCGGGCCACCCTTGTGCGGACAGCGGTCGAGCAGGGCGAAGACTGCGTTCTGGTCGTTGCGGAACACCGCCACATCCAAGCCCTGTTCACGCGCGACGCGGCGCGAGCCGAGCACGGGGATGTCTTCCACGCGGCAGATGAAGGTCCAGAGGTTGTGGCTCATGCTGCGCTCCCTTCGGTGGTGGCTTGAACGGCTTGGATGGGAATGAACTGGCGCGTGTCCACCGCCGCTTCCTGGAAGTCAAACCACGGGTCGGGCTCGCCGTCCAGCGCAAACTGCAGGCGCTCCCACAGCGCCTTGCGGCCTTCGGCGTCGTCCAGGATTTTCTTTTTCACGTAGTCAAGACCCACGCGGTTGATGTAGTGCACCGTGCGCTCCAGGTACCAGCCCTCGGTGCGGTACAGCTCCATGAACGCGCCGGTGTACTCCATCACTTCTTCGGCGGTCTTGAGCTTGGCAAAGAAGTGGGCCACCTCGGTCTTGATGCCACCGTTGCCGCCCACATACATTTCCCAGCCACTGTCTACGCCGATGATGCCCACGTCCTTGATGCCGCTCTCGGCGCAGTTGCGCGGGCAACCGCTCACCGCAAACTTCACCTTGTGCGGGGCGTACATGCGCCACATCGCGCGCTCCAGGTCTTTGCCCATCTGGGTGCTGTCCTGTGTGCCCATGCGGCACCACTCGCTGCCCACGCAGGTCTTCACCGTGCGCAACGCCTTGGCGTAAGCGTGGCCGCTGGGCATGCCAATGTCTTTCCACACCGCTTGCAGGTCTTCTTTTTTCACGCCCAGCAAGTCAATGCGCTGGCCACCGGTCACCTTCACCGTCGGGATGTTGTACTTGTCCACCGCGTCGGCGATGCGGCGCAGTTCGTCGGCCGTGGTCTCGCCGCCCCACATGCGCGGGATCACCGAGTACGTTCCGTCTTTCTGGATGTTGGCGTGCGAGCGCTCGTTGATGTAGCGGCTCTGCGGATCGTCCTTCGCCTCCTTGGGCCAGGTGCTGATCAGGTAGTAGTTGGTAGCCGGGCGGCAGCTGGCGCAGCCGTTCGGCGTTTTCCAGCCCAGGTGCGCAAACACCTGTGCCGTGGTCAGCAGCCTGCTGCCGTCGGCCAGTGGCGTGCGAATGGCTTCGCGCACCGCTTCGTGGCCGTGTTCGGTGCAACCGCACATGGCCTTGAGCTTGGGCGTGGCCGAATAGTCACCGCCGGCGGTGAACATCAAAATTTGTTCGACCAGACCGGTGCACGAACCGCACGACGCGCTGGCCTTGGTGTTCTTGCGCACCTCTTCCAGCGTGAACAGGCCTTTGTCTTTGATGGCTTTGCAGATGACGCCTTTGGTGACGCCGTTGCAGCCGCATACCTCGTCCGTGTCGGCCATGGCTGCGGCCTTGCTGTGGCCCTGGTGCCCGGTGTCGCCGATGTTCGACTCGCCAAACATCAGCTTGTCGCGAATGTCGCTGACCTTGCGGCCTTCGCGCAGCAGCTTGAAGTACCAGCTGCCGTCCACCGTGTCGCCGTACAGGCAGGCGCCCACCAGCTTGTCGTCTTGAATCACCAGCTTTTTGTAAACCCCGCTGGCCGGGTCGCTCATCACGATCTCTTCGGTGTTGTCGCCGCCCATGAAGTTGCCGGCGGAAAACAGGTCGATGCCGGTGACCTTGAGCTTGGTGGACGTGAGCGAGCCGGTGTAGCGCCCAATGCCGAACTCGGCCAGGTGCGTGGCCAGTACCTTGCCCTGCTCAAACAGTGGTGCCACCAGGCCGTAGGCAATACCGCGGTGCGCCGCGCATTCGCCCACCGCGTAAATGCGTGGGTCGGTTACGGTTTGCAGCGTGTCGCTGACCACAATGCCCTTGTTCACGTGCAGCCGCATGCTTTCGGCCAGCGCCGTGTTGGGGCGAATGCCGACTGCCATCACCACCAGGTCGGCGGTCACTTCGGTGCCGTCCTTGAACTTCACGGACTTGACGCGACCGTCCTCGCCACCCACCAGTTCTTGCGTTTGCGCACCCATCAAAAACCGCATGCCGCGCTCTTCCAGAGAACCCTGCAGCAGCTTGCCCGACACCTCGTCCAGCTGGCGTTCCATGAGCCACGGGCCCACATGCACCACGCTCACGCTCATGCCGCGCTTCATCAGGCCGTTGGCCGCCTCCAGGCCCAGCAGGCCGCCGCCAATCACCACCGCGTGCTTGTAGGTGGTGGCCGCTTCGATCATGGCCTGGGTGTCGGCAATGTCGCGGTAAGCCAGCACACCCTTCAGGTCTTTGCCCGGTATGGGCAGCATGAAGGGGTTGGAGCCGGTGGCCATGATCAGGCGGTCGTAGCCGGCACTCACCGCCTCGCCCGCCGGGCCCACACCGTGCACCACGCGCTTGACGCGGTCCACCTCGGTCACCTTGCAACCCGCGTGCAGGGTCACGCCGTTGTCGGTGTACCAGGACCAGTCGTTGAGCACGATCTCGTCCAGGGTCTGCTCACCGGCCAGTACGGGGCTGAGCAGGATGCGGTTGTAGTTGGGGTGCGGCTCGGCGCCAAACACCGTGATGTCGTACAGGTCGGGCGCGAGCTTCAGCAGCTCTTCCAGAGTGCGCACGCCGGCCATGCCGTTGCCCACCATCACCAGCTTCAGTTTCGCTTTGGGGTTCACTCGCATGTCCATGGGGTTCTCCTCAAGCCACTTTTTCTACATGCGCCTGGCGCGTGTAGAGGAAGTCAATGACCGCTTTTCTGTACTGCAGATACTGCGGATCGTCGGCCAGGGCCACACGGCTGCGCGGACGCGGCAGGTCCACGCTCAACACCTCGCCAATGGTGGCGGCGGGGCCGTTGGTCATCATCACGATCTTGTCGCTGAGCAGCACCGCTTCGTCCACGTCGTGGGTCACCATCACCACCGTGCTGTGCGTGCGCGCCACGATGTCCAGCAACTCGTCTTGCAGCTTGGCGCGGGTGAGGGCGTCGAGCGCGCCAAAGGGTTCGTCCATGAGCAGTACCTTGGGTTCCATGGAAAGGGCGCGGGCAATGCCCACGCGTTGCTTCATGCCGCCCGAGATTTCGCCAGGGCGTTTCTGGGCGGCGGGCATCAGGCCCACCAGGGCCAGCGCGGCTTCGGTGCGCGCCTTCAGCTGGGCTTTGTTTTCGGTGGCGGCGAACACGCGCTCCACGGCCAGGTACACGTTTTCGAAACACGTGAGCCAGGGCAGCAGCGAATGGTTCTGGAACACCACCGCGCGCTCGGGGCCGGGGCCGGCGATCTCGCGGTCGGCGCACAGCAGCACGCCCTGGGTGGGGGTGGTCAGGCCGGCAATCAGGTTGAGCAAGGTGGACTTGCCGCAGCCCGAGTGCCCAATGAGCGCCACAAACTCACCCTTGGCCACCGACAGGTTGATGTCGCGCAGGGCGGGGAAGTTACCCTTCTTGGTCTTGAAGGTCTGTTCGACGTTCTGGATGTCGATGTACTTGGCGTCGTTGTTCATGACTTGACTTCCTCGAACGTGAACAGGGTGGCGATCTTGATGAGCGCGAATTCGAGCAGCAGACCCACAATGCCGATGACGAAAATCGCGATGATGATGCTGGACACATTGAGGTTGTTCCATTCGTCCCAGACCCAGAAGCCGATGCCCACGCCGCCGGTCAGCATCTCGGCCGCCACGATCACCAGCCAGGCCGTGCCCACGGCCAGGCGCACGCCGGTCAGCAGGTAGGGCAGCACGGCGGGAAACAAAATCTTGGTAAATATCTTCCACTCGCTCAGGTTCAGCACGCGGGCCACGTTCATGTAGTCCTGCGGCACGCGCTGCACGCCCACCGCGGTGTTGATGATCATGGGCCAGATGGAGCAGATGAAAATGGTCCAGATAGCGGCCGGGTCGGCACCCTTGAACACCAGCAGGCCAATGGGCAGCCAGGCCAGCGGCGACACCGGGCGCAGCAGGCTGATGAGCGGGTTGATCATGCGGCTCAAAAACTCGAAGCGGCCGATGGCGAAGCCAGCGGGGATGCCGACCAGCGCTGCCAGCCCGAAGCCGATGGCCACGCGCTGCAGGGAGGCCAGCACGTTCCAGCCGATCCCTTGGTCGTTGGGGCCTTCGCTGTAAAACGGGTCCGAGAACACCTGCACCGCTTGCGTCCAGGTTTCCAGCGGCTTCGGAATGCCGCTGTTGCTGGTGCTGGCGATCAGTTGCCACAGCAACACCAGGCAGGCCAGCCCCATCACCGGCGGCAGCACCGCCATCCACAGGCCCCGAAAGTCGCGTGCGGTTTTGCGGGGGGTGGGTGCGGGGGTGCTGGTCATGGCTTTGACGGAGGCAGAAGTCGTGGCGTCGGCGGCCGGTGCGAGCGGCGCCTCCAGCGGAGAATGGAAAACAGCGGCAACCATGGTGGATGTCCTTTCAGTACATAGCGACGGGAGAGGTGCCTTCAAAACCAGAACGCCGCGGATCTGGCTTTGCCAGGACGCCAGCGTTGCCCCCCAGCGGGGGGGGACGCGCGCAGCGCGGCGCGGGGGGGGCGTCGAGATCAGGCTTTGATCTTGAAACCGTCCGCGTACTTGGCGGGGTTGGTCCCGTCCCACACCACGCCGTCGATGAACTTGGCGCTGCGCATCTCGGACTTGGGCAGCGGGGTCTTGCTGGCGGCGGCGGCTTGTTTGTAGATGTCGATGCGGTTGACCGCCTTGGCCACGGCCAGGTAGTCTGGGTGGGCCTTGAGCAGGCCCCAGCGCTTGTGCTGGGTCAGGAACCACATGCCGTCAGACAGGTAGGGGAAGTTCACCGAGCCGTCGTTGTAAAACTTCATGTGGTTGGGGTCGTCCCAGGTCTTGCCCAGACCGTTCTGGTAGCGGCCCAGGATGCGCTGGTTGATCGCGTCCACGCTGGTGTTCACGTACGAGCGCTGGGCGATGACCTCAGCCATCTTGTTTTTGTTCTGCAGACCGGCATCGATCCACTTCCCGGCTTCCAGAATGGCAGCGGTCACAGCGCGGGCGGTGTTGGGGTTCTTCGCCACAAAGCCGGCCGTGGTGCCCAGCACCTTTTCGGGGTGGTCTTTCCAGATGTCTTGCGTGGTGTTCGCCGTGATGCCGATGCCGTCCATGATGGCGCGGTGGTTCCAGGGTTCACCCACACAGAAGCCGTCCATGTTGCCCACGCGCATGTTGGCCACCATCTGCGGCGGTGGCACCACGATGGCGCGTGTGTCTTTGAACGGGTTGATACCGGCGTTGGCCAGCCAGTAGTAGAGCCACATGGCGTGGGTACCGGTGGGGAAGGTCTGGGCGAAGGTGTATTCGCGTTTCTCGGCGCCCATCAATTTCGCCAGCGATGGGCCGTCTACCGCCCCCTTTTCAGCCAGCTTTTTCGACAGCGTGATGGCCTGGCCGTTGTGGTTCAGGTTCATCAGTACGGCCATGTCTTTCTGCGGTCCCGAGGTGCCGAGCTGTAGGCCATAAACCAGGCCATAGAGCACGTGCGCCATGTCGAGTTCGCCGCTCACCACTTTGTCGCGTACGCCGGCCCAGCTGGCTTCCTTGGTGGGGACGATCTTGACGCCGTACTTTTTGTCCAGACCGAGTTCGGCCGCCATGACCACGCTGGCACAGTCGGTCAGCGGGATGAAACCGATCTTGATCTCGGTCTTCTCGGGTGCATCGGAGCCGGCCGCCCACACCCCGCTGTGGCCCAGCGTGGAGAAAAAAGTGGCGGTGGCCGCACCCTTTTTGATGAAGTCGCGGCGCGAGGCAGCGCCTGCCTCGGTCGTGCCCAACACCGCAGGGGTGTCGGCTTCAGCGGCTGTGGTGGCTGGGGTGGTGGTGTGTGCGCTCATGTCCAACTCCTTGCTGATAAAAAACGGTGACCCAAACAAAACGGCGCCCATCGCCTGACCCGCGGTGAGCGGGACGGTGATGGACGCCGTTGTCCAGTGTCTGGTGAGACTTCAGGGTTTGGGCCGCCATTGGCACAGACCCCTTTGCTTGGTTTAAAGCAGGGACCATGCCAGGTCAAGGGTTGCCACGGTGACTCACGGCACCTGGGCTTGATTTCATTGAAAAAATGACGGCTGACAGTGCATGCCCTGTCAGCCGTTGCGGTCAGCCATCAGATGTTGTGAGCGGGTAGAGCGGCCTCATTTTGGTGCGCCGTAGCGGGCAGGCACGGTCTTTGTGCACTGCAGCATCTCCCCAGGGCGGGTGCTGTGTCAGCGGCGGCGGTCCGGCAACACGTCGGCCATGGCCAGCACCGCTTCCGCAACTTCAATCAGCCGCCGGTTCTGGTTCATGGCCATCTGGCGCATGGTTTTGTGCGCCTCTTCCTCGCTCAACTGGCGGTGTGCCATCAGCAGGCCCTTGGCGCGCTCCACCAGCTTGCGTTCGTTGAGACTGGCGCGTACGGTATCGAGCTCGTCGCCCATGCTTTGCAGGCGCCGGGCCTGTTCTTGCACCAGCTCCAGAATCGAGCGCTCCAGGTGCGGCCCATAGCCCTGGGGCGGCGTAAGGCCGGCGGCTCCTGAAGTGCTGGCCAGGCCCATGGTGCCGCCTCCTGGTTGAGCGTCTTTGAAGAACGACAGCGCGTCGGACTCTCGGGGGGCGGTGGCGCTCAGGGCAGTGAAGGATTGCAGATTGCGGAGGGCTGCAGCAATTTTCTCTTCGCACACGCGCAACAGTTCCTGGGCCAGTTGGTCCTCCACGACCTTCATGCGGTCCATGCGCTGGCTGCAGCAGTCAAACCAGACCGGGCTCTGGTTCGCGTCCAGTGCTGCGCCGTGCGTGGCCGTGCACAGCACGCGGCGCATACGCTCCAGTTCCGCCAGTGTGGCGCTGGGCTGGTTTTGCGACCACAGCGCGCTCAGTGCGGCACTGGAAAATTCGGCAAACACCTGCAGGCAGCGTTCCTGCGAGTCGATCAGGTGCAGCAGGCGCTGCTGTTCGGTGGCGTCAGCCCGTCCGCTGGCGAACAGGGCCGAGCCGGCCGCGCGCTCTTGCCCGGCAAATTCCTTGCCCTGCATGAAGTTGAAGCGCGCCACCAGCAGGCGGGAAATTTCTGGGTCGGATGCGCTGTCGGCCGCTTCAAACACCACCGCCAGCAGTCCGGCGATCAGCCGCACATAGGCCTCGGTGGCTTTGCGGGCCGCCCAGGCCTGGCTTTCAATCTGCGCCCGCAGGCCGGGCAGGGCGTCCAGCCCGTGCAGCACATAGGCGATGCGGCTGAACAGCCGCGCGCCATTGCCTACCGTGGCCGAATCGGTGTCCAGGCTGTCAAAGCAGGCGCGCAGTTCGCCTTCAATGCCCTGGCTTTCGCCGATCTGCGCCTGGCGCTCGGGCGCAAACCGGGCACCGTTCGATCCCAGGTACAGGTTGGACAGTCCGCGCTCACGCTGCAGTCCGTGCACCAGGCGCCCGGTCACATTCACCAGCGCGCTGGTGAGCGCCAGCGCCTGCAGCTCAGCGATTTCGCAGCGTTTGGCTGCGACCAGAAAATTCAAAGCAGATTTCATGGGTTCCACGGGGTGTTTGGGACGCTGTACGCAACAAACATGCCGGCCTGGGTTGGGCGGCGGGGGAGGGCGACCGCCTGCGATGGTGCTGCCCCGTACACTCCCGGCATGCTGATTTTGGGAATCGAATCGTCTTGTGACGAAACCGGCGTGGCCCTGGTGGACGCCAGCGGCACCGGCACGCCCCGGCTGTTGGGCCATGCCCTGCACAGCCAGATTGACATGCACCAGGCCTATGGCGGCGTGGTCCCCGAGCTGGCCAGCCGCGACCACATACGGCGCGTGCTGCCGCTCACCGATGCCGTGCTGGCGCAGGCCGGGCTGCCGCTGTCGGCCGTGGACGCGGTGGGTTACACCCGTGGGCCGGGGCTGGCGGGCGCTTTGCTGGTGGGTTCGGGTGTGGCGTGTGCCCTGGGCTTTGCACTGGGCAAACCGGTGCTGGGCGTGCACCACCTCGAAGGGCATTTGCTGTCGCCATTTCTCAGCGCCGACCCGCCTAAGTTTCCGTTTGTGGCGCTGCTGGTGTCGGGCGGACACACCCAGCTGATGCGGGTGGACGGCGTAGGGCGCTACGAACTGTTGGGCGAAACCATTGACGACGCCGCCGGTGAAGCGTTTGACAAGTCGGCCAAGTTGCTCGGTCTGGGGTACCCCGGTGGTCCCGCACTGGCCGAGCTGGCGCAGACGGGCGATGCCCTGGCCTACAGGCTGCCGCGCCCGCTGCTGCACAGCGGCGACCTCGATTTTTCGTTTGCCGGCCTGAAAACGGCGGTGCTGACCCAGGTGAAGCGGCTGGCCCACGCCAGCATGGACGGCCCGGCTACCACGCACCTGGCCGACCCGCTGAGCCTGCAGCAAAAGGCCGACGTGGCCGCCAGCGTGCAGGCGGCCATTGTGGACGTGCTGGTGAAAAAATCGCTGGCAGCGGTCAAGCTCACGGGCCTGCGACGGCTGGTCGTGGCGGGCGGTGTGGGTGCCAACGCACTGTTGCGCGGGCAACTCAATGCCGCTTGCGCCAAAGGCGGTTTGCGCGTGCACTACCCCGAGCTGCATTTGTGCACCGACAACGGCGCCATGATCGCGTTGGCTGCAGGCTTGCGGGCCCAGGCCGGGCTGGCGTTCACCGATCCCGCCGCCGCCAGCAGCTACCGCTTTGATGTGCGGCCTCGCTGGCCTCTGGCCGAGCTGACTCAGCTGGGCACTTGATCGGGTCCTGCGTCGGACAGAAGCCAGGAAGTCAAACCAGCGAGCCGCCAGGGTTTGTCAAGTTAATTATGAATTACACTGCGCCACCCCGAGCCGTTACATTGCCCATCCCGCCCATTTCAAGGCGACTGGGCTCGGCCACCAAACCTTGCGGGCCAACTCACACCCCACACTTTCCGGAACCTGTATGAACCCCGTTTCGATCTTCTCGCTGCGCCGCCGCTGTATCCCCTGGGTGCTGGGCATGGTCGCCTGCCTCAGCCTGCCAGCCATTGCGCAGAACGTCCCAGCCAGCAGCGGCACACCAATTCGCATCGGCATGATCGAAGGCTTATCGGGTCCTTTTGCCAACACAGGCGAAGCCGTGTTTCGCAACCTGGTGTGGGCCACCGAGCGTGTGAACGCACGCGGTGGCGTGAAGCTGCCCGGTGGCAACCGGCCCCTGTTGATCGAGCGCTTTGACAGCAAGGGCCAGACCGAAGAGGCGCTGTCGGCGCTGCGTTCCGCCATCGACCGCAATATCACCATCGTCGCCCAGGGCAACAGCTCGGCGGCGGCGTCGGGCCTGATCGACGCCATCAACAAGCACAACGAACGTGACCCGTCGCGCCAAGTGGTGTTTTTGAACTATTCAGCCGTTGACCCTGTCCTGACCAACGAGAAGTGCAGCTACTGGCATTTCCGGTTTGACGCCCATGCCGACATGCGCATGACCGCACTCATGAGCGTGCTGCGCGAAGACGCTGCGCTGAAAAACATCTACCTGATCGGTCAGGACTACAGCTTCGGCCACGCGGTGCTGCGCGAAGCCCGCAACCAACTGGCGGCCAAGCGACCCGATGTGAAAATTGTGGGCGACGAACTGCACCCCATGGCGCGGGTGAAAGACTTTTTGCCCTACGCCAACAAGATCAAGGCCAGCGGCGCCCAGGCAGTGCTCACCGGCAACTGGGGCAATGACCTGACGCTGCTGGTGAAAGCCGCTCGCGAAGTGGGATTTGAAGGCACGTTCTACACCTTCTATGGCAACGCGCTGGGTGCGCCCGCTGCCATTGGCGACGCCGGTATTGGCAAAGTGGTGGCGGTGGCCGACTGGTTTCCCAACGTGGCCACTCGCGAATCGGAAGCTTTCTACCAGGCCTTCCGCCAGCGCTTTCCCAAGCCGGAAGAAGACTACGTTCACATGCGTATGCAGCTCATGATCGAGTCCCTGGCGCAGGCCGTTGAACGCGCGGGCGCCGATGGCAGTCCGATCAACGCGGCCAACATCGCCGCCCAGCTCGAAAAAGCCGACGTGACCGTTGCCGGCCAGCGCGCCCGCATGCGCGCTGCCGACCACCAGTTCCAGCAGCCGCTGGCCGTGGCGGTGATGGACCGCCTGGGCGCGCCCGGTGTGAGGTTCGATGTCGAGGGTTCGGGCTACGGCTTTCGCGTCATTCGCACCCTCAGCCCCCAGCAGGCCGAGCAGCCGCACACCTGTCAGATGGTTCGGCCTTGATCCACCCGCCGCACGGCGCGCGACGTGATCTTGAAAGAGGAAAAAGTCTGATGCGTGAAGTGGTTGAGAGCCTGGAAGAGTCTCGCATTCGGGAAGTGGCCAACGAAGGGCTGGGCCGCCCCGACGTGCTCAAGTTCTGGTTTGGCGAAAGCGACGAGGTCACGCCCGCTTTCATTCGCGAAGCGGCCATTGCCTCGCTGCAGTCGGGTGAAACCTTCTACGCGCACAATCTGGGCCTGCCCGAGTTGCGCCAGGCCATTGCGGTTTACACGCATGGCCTGCACCCCGGGCGGGGCGCCGACCACTGGTTTGACCGCATCGCCATCACTTCCGGCGGTGTCAACGGGCTCATGCTCGCTTCGCAAGCGCTGGTGGAGGCGGGTGACGAGGTGGTGGTGGTCACGCCGGCGTGGCCCAATCTGGTGGCCCAGCCGCAGATCATGGGCGGACGGGTCAAAACCGTGTCATTGACCGTGGTCGAGTCCGGCGCCAACGCGGGCGCCTGGGTGCTCGACATGGGCGCCTTGCTGGCGGCCATCACCCCGGCCACGCGTCTGTTGATCGTCAACGCGCCCAACAACCCGACCGGCTGGACGCTCAGCCGGGAAGAGCAGGCCACCATCTTGGCGCACTGCCGCAGCACCGGCACCTGGGTGCTGGCAGACGAAGTTTATGAGCGTTTGTATTACGCAGACAACGGTACCGGCGGCGCTGCTCCGAGCTTTCTGGATGTGGCCGAGCCCGCCGACCGCCTGATCGTTGCCCACAGTTTTTCCAAAAGCTTCCTCATGACTGGCTGGCGTCTGGGCTGGCTGGTCTTGCCACCCGAGTTGACGCACGCCGTCGGCAAGCTGATCGAATTCAACACCTCGTGCGCTCCCGTGTTCACCCAGCGTGCTGCCGTGGTCGCGCTGCAGCGAGGTGACGCCGTCACGCCAGCGCTGGTGGCCCACCTGCAAACTTGCCGCGACACCCTGGTGCCACTGCTGCAGGCCATACCCGGCGTCACGCTGGCCATGCCGCAAGGCGGCATGTACGCTTTCTTTCGGCTGGAAGGTCAGTCCGATTGCCTGGATGTGGCTAAGCGGCTGGTGCGCGAGGCCGGCCTGGGCCTGGCCCCTGGCAGTGCCTTTGGCCCCGAAGCCGCGGGCTGGCTGCGCTGGTGCTTTGCCAGCCGGGACCCGCAGCGCCTGGTTCAGGGCGTCGACCGCCTTCGCGCCTGGCTCCGAAACCCATCCCAAAGAGCGACTGGGCTATAATCTTGGGTTGCTGTTTGTTTGAACGGCAATTCACGCCCGCTGCGGCGGTCGGGCCTGGTGTTCCGGGTGCTGGCAGGCTGCGTCGGGTCGCATGTAACCCTCAGGAATCCAACATGATCGAAAAAACCGTTAAAGCCGCCGTCGTTGCGGACAACGCCCGTGCCGCCAACGACACGGGTAGTCCAGAAGTGCAGGTTGCCATTCTGACCGCCCGCATCAACGAGCTGACCCCCCACTTCAAGACCCACGCCAAAGACCACCACGGCCGCCGTGGCCTGCTGCGCATGGTGAGCCGCCGCCGCAAGCTGTTGGACTACCTGAAGTCCAAAGACGCTCAGCGCTACATTGCCCTGATCGCCAAGCTGGGTCTGCGCAAGTAATTTTGAATACGGCATGACACGCAAGACGCCTGAGTTGGTTCGCTGGCTCGGGCGTTTTTTGTTTGTCAGCCACGTTTTTTGATTCCGGAGCAGCAACAACAGAGCGAAGCTGTGTCATTCCAGAGGTGTTGATGGCCGCGCAGCAGCGGCGTTCAACGGCTCTGGAATGGCATCGTGTTCTGGGTTGTGTTTCCGGGTTTTGTGCAGATGGTCTGCACGCCATGCCCCCCCGCCAGTTCTGCTGGGTGGCCCATAGGAGAAAACCCATGAGCATGTTCAACAAAGTCACCAAGACCTTCCAGTGGGGCCCGCACACGGTCACCATGGAAACCGGCGAAATCGCTCGCCAGGCCACCGGCGCCGTGGTGGTCAATATCGACGACACCGTGGTACTCGCCACCGTGGTTGCCAAGACCGATGCCAAAGCCGGTCAAGACTTCTTTCCGCTGACGGTTGACTACACCGAAAAGTCGTACGCCGCTGGCAAGATTCCCGGCAGCTTCTTCAAGCGCGAAGGCCGTCCCAGCGAACTCGAAACGCTGACCTGCCGCCTGATCGACCGCCCCATTCGCCCGCTGTTCCCTGAAGGCTTCTACAACGAAGTTCAGGTCATCGTGCACGTGGTCAGCCTGAACCCCGAAGTGCAGGCCGACATCGCGGCCATGATCGCCACGTCTGCAGCCCTGTCCGTGTCCGGCATCCCGTTCAACGGCCCCATCGGCGCAGCCCGCGTGGGTTACATCAACGGCCAGTATGTGCTGAACCCGGGCCAAACCCAGTTGAAAGACAGCCAGCTTGACCTGGTGGTCGCTGGTACCGAAGGCGCCGTCTTGATGGTGGAGTCCGAAGCCGACCAGTTGTCCGAAGAAATCATGTTGGGCGCCGTGGTGTTTGGCCACGAGCAGGGCAACATTGCCATCGCTGCCATCAACGAGCTGGTGCGCGACGCGGGCAAGCCCGTCTGGGACTGGCAAGCACCGGCCAAAGACGAGGCCCTGATCGCCAAGATCGACGATCTGGCCAAGGCCAAGCTCGAAGCGGCTTACCAGATTCGCAACAAGCAGGCCCGCACCCAGGCCTGCCGCGCGGCTTACGCCGACGTTATGGCGAGCCTGAAAGCCGAAGGCGTGACCTTTGACAGCGTGGCCATTGAAGCTTTGCTGTTCGAGATCGAAGCCAAGATCGTGCGTGGCCAGATTCTGGCCGGCGAGCCCCGCATCGACGGCCGCGACACCCGAACGGTGCGCGCCATTGAAATTCGCAATGGTGTGCTGCCCCGCACCCACGGTTCGTCGCTGTTCACCCGCGGCGAAACCCAGGCACTGGTGGTGGCCACGCTCGGTACCGATCGCGATGCCCAGCGTATTGACGCACTCGCTGGTGATTTTGAAGACCGCTTCATGCTGCACTACAACATGCCTCCCTTCGCCACCGGCGAAGCCGGGCGTTTTGGCACGCCCAAGCGCCGCGAGATCGGCCACGGCCGTCTGGCCAAGCGTGCGCTGATCGCTGCGCTGCCGAGCAAGGAAGACTTTCCCTACACCATGCGTCTGGTGTCGGAAATCACCGAGTCCAATGGCTCCTCGTCGATGGCTTCGGTCTGCGGCGGTTGCCTGGCGCTGATGGACGCTGGCGTGCCCATGAAAGCCCATGTGGCCGGCATCGCCATGGGCCTGATCAAGGACGGCAACCGCTTTGCGGTGCTGACGGACATTCTGGGCGATGAAGATCACCTGGGCGACATGGACTTCAAGGTCGCCGGTACCACCAACGGCATCTCGGCGCTGCAGATGGACATCAAGATCCAGGGCATCACCAAGGAAATCATGCAGGTCGCGCTGGCCCAGGCCAAAGAAGCCCGCATGCACATTTTGGGCAAGATGCAGGAAGCCATGGGAGAAGCCAAGACCGAGGTGTCCAACTTCGCACCCAAGCTCTTCACCATGAAGATCAACCCCGAGAAGATCCGTGACGTGATCGGCAAGGGCGGCGCCGTCATCCGCGCGCTGACCGAAGAGACCGGCACGCAGATCAACATCGACGAAGACGGCACGATCACCATCGCCTCGACCGACAGCGCCAAGGCCGACGAAGCCAAGCGCCGTATCCAGCAGATCACCGCCGAAGTCGAAATCGGCAAGGTCTACGAAGGTCCGGTCACCAAGATCCTGGACTTCGGTGCGCTGATCAATCTGCTGCCTGGCAAAGACGGTCTGCTGCACATCAGCCAGATCGCCCACGAGCGTGTTGAACGCGTGACCGACTACCTGAGCGAAGGCCAGATCGTCAAAGTCAAAGTGCTTGAGACCGACGAAAAAGGCCGCGTCAAGCTGTCCATGAAGGCGCTGATCGACCGCAACAGCGGCGACCAGGGTCAGCAGCAACAGCAGCAATAAGACGGGTTTTCCGGCCATGCAAGCGGTTGAAATCAGTGCCTACGGCGCACCCGACGTGCTGCGTTTGACAGAGCGCCCGATGCCCATAGCGGGCGAGGGCGAAGTGCTCATCCGTGTGAGTGCGTCGGGTGTGAACCGGCCCGATGTGCTGCAGCGAACCGGCAATTACCCGGTGCCGCCCGGCGCTTCCGACATTCCCGGCCTTGAAGTGGCGGGTGTGGTCGAGTCGGGCGACGCGGCCGCCATGGCGGCTGCGGGTCTTGCTGTGGGCGACCGGGTGTGTGCGCTGGTGGCCGGCGGTGGGTATGCGCAATTTTGTGTCGCTCCCGTGGGGCAGTGCCTGCCGGTGCCAGAGGGCCTGGACGATGTGGCTGCGGCCAGCTTGCCCGAGACTTTTTTCACTGTCTGGAGCAATGTGTTTGATCGTGCGCGCCTGCAGACCGGTGAAACTCTGTTGATCCAGGGTGGCACCAGCGGCATCGGCGTGACCGCGATCCAGATGGCCAAGGCATTGGGTGCGCGCGTGATCACCACGGCAGGCAGCGACGACAAATGCGCCGCTTGCCTCGCCTTGGGTGCTGACCATGCGATCAACTACAAGGCGCAGGATTTTGTGGCGGCGGTGGCTGAGATCACCCGTGGCCAGGGTGTCAACGTGATTCTGGACATGGTGGCCGGTGCCTACGTGACGCGAGAACTGGACTGCCTCGCAGAAGACGGCCGTTTGGTCATCATCGCGGTGCAGGGCGGCGTGAAAGCCGAGATCAATGCAGGGCTGGTGTTGCGCCGTCGCCTCACCATCACAGGCTCGACACTGCGTCCGCGACCGGTCGCCTTCAAGGCTGCCATCGCTCAGGCGTTGCGCGCCACCGTCTGGCCCTTGCTGGTTAGCGGTCGCATCAAACCGGTCATCTTCCGCGTGTTCAAAGCGGGGGAGGCCGCCTCAGCGCATGCGCTGATGGAGTCCAATCAACATATCGGCAAGCTGGTACTGACATGGTCCTGATGGCAGGCTGAACGCAGTGCTGGGAAAAAGGCTATGAAAAAACTCATCGCGGGCAACTGGAAAATGAACGGCTCACTGGCTGCCAACGAGGCGCTGGTCAAAGCCATGCTGAGTAGCTTGGGTGGCGTCGGGACCGCAGCCGACATGGCGCTGTGTGCGCCCGCGCCATACCTCGCTCAGTTGCAAACCTTGCTGCAGGGCAGCCCGATCGTTTGGGGTGCCCAGGACGTATCTGCGCACGAGCAAGGTGCTTACACAGGTGAAGTCAGCGCGGCCATGCTGCGTGACTTTGCTTGCCGCTACGTCATTGTGGGGCACTCCGAACGCCGTCAATACCACGGTGAAACGGATGCACTGGTTGCTGCCAAAGCCCAGCGCGCCTTGGCGCTGGGCATTACGCCGATCGTCTGTGTGGGTGAAACCCTTGCGGAGCGCGAGGCTGATCAAACCGAGGCCGTGGTCAAGCGCCAGTTGGCCGCTGTCATCCATGCTGTGGCCCATTGCACCAGCGAAATCGTGGTGGCTTACGAGCCTGTGTGGGCCATTGGCACGGGTAAAACAGCAACGCCAGAAATGGCGCAACACGTGCATGCTGTCTTGCGTGCGCAGCTCGCTGCCGCCACACAGCATCCCGAGCGTGTTCACATTCTTTACGGCGGCAGCATGAATGCAGTCAACGCAGCCAGCCTGTTGGCTCAGCCCGACATTGATGGCGGGCTCATCGGCGGCGCATCGCTCAAGGCCGCTGATTTCCTGCAGATCGTGGTCTCTGCGCGGTAAGCGCCGGCCGCAAATCACCCAATTTCGGAGAAAAAAATGAATGTTTTGTTGACGATCCTCCTCGCGGTTCAGATTCTTTCCGCGCTCGCCATGATTGCGTTGATCCTGATGCAGCACGGCAAGGGTGCTGACGCGGGTGCGGCCTTCGGTGGCGGTGCCGGTTCGGCCAGTCTGTTCGGTGCATCCGGCGGCGCGAACTTCCTGTCAAGGACCACGGCGGTACTGGCAGGTGTTTTCCTCACCTGTACGCTGGGCTTGGCTTATTTTGGAAACCTGCGTGAAGCCCCTGGTTCGGGAAGCGTGCTCGAGGGTGCTGTATTGCCTGCGGAAGTTCCAGCTGCTGCACAGATTCCTGGTCAAACCGCGGCCGACGTACCCGCTCCGGTAGTCGTGGAAACGCAACCAGCCGGCACGGGTGCTGCACAGATTCCTGCCAAGTAAACGGGCTGTATGTCGGGTGTGATTGGCTTTGGTTTTTGCCCTATTCGCAGCGACCGATTGCCGTGAAAATCCACCCTGCACTCTGAAAAACGAGGTCATTTCAGGGTAAACTCCAACAGATGTCGAGATGGTTCACACAGTCCCTCGTGAACCCGACAATGCAGACCTGGCCGACGTGGTGAAATTGGTAGACACGCTATCTTGAGGGGGTAGTGGCGAAAGCTGTGCGAGTTCGAGTCTCGCCGTCGGCACCAATCTTTGGACAACATGGCCCATGCGCCATGTCAGTGGAATTTACCAAGATGAGTCTCGAACAATACCTTCCCGTACTCTTGTTCATTTTGGTGGGTATTGCTGTAGGGATTATTCCGCAGGTGTTGGGCTACATACTGGGTCCAAACCGTCCTGACGCAGAAAAAAATTCCCCTTACGAATGTGGTTTCGAGGCGTTTGAAGACGCGCGAATGAAGTTCGATGTTCGCTATTACCTGGTGGCCATTTTGTTCATTCTTTTTGATCTTGAAATCGCCTTCCTGATTCCCTGGGCCGTGGCTTTTTCGGACATTGGTCTGACGGGCTTTTTGGCCGGGGTTGTTTTTCTGGCCATTTTGACCGTGGGCTTTGTTTACGAGTGGAAAAAAGGTGCGTTGGATTGGGAATGACACACCGAAACCTGTGCGCAAACACCGGAGCTGTTCATGATTGAAGGCGTTTTTAAAGAAGGTTTTGTCACCACGAGTTACGACTCGGTGGTGAATTGGGCCAAGACGGGATCGCTCTGGCCGATGACCTTTGGTTTGGCTTGTTGTGCGGTTGAAATGATGCATGCCGCCACGGCTCGGTACGATCTGGGGCGGTTCGGTGCGGAGGTGTTTCGCGCCAGCCCGCGTCAGTCTGATTTGATGATCGTGGCGGGGACCTTGTGCAACAAAATGGCGCCAGCCCTTCGCAAGGTGTACGACCAGATGGCAGAGCCCCGCTGGGTGCTTTCCATGGGTTCTTGTGCCAACGGTGGTGGCTATTACCACTACAGCTATTCCGTGGTGCGCGGCTGTGATCGCATAGTGCCCGTGGATGTGTATGTGCCCGGTTGTCCCCCTACGGCGGAGGCGCTGCTCTACGGCATCATCCAGTTGCAGCAAAAAATTCGCCGCACCAACACCATTGCGCGTGCCTGAGTTTCTGTTGTGGCACATCCGGTTCGAGTCCAGAAAGACTGCTCATGAGCGATACCCACACCCTGTACGCCACATCGCCAGAGGCGATTCAATCTTCGCTCGCTGCTTTGCTGGGTGATCGGGCTGACGCCATCACCGTGGACCGCGGTGAAGTTACCCTGACGGTCAGGTCGGTCAACTATTTTGAGGTCATGCAAAGCCTGCGTGATGCGCCCGTGGCCCGTTTCGAGCAACTCATTGACTTGTGCGGCATGGACTACCAGACCTACGGTGATGGCGGCCGGGAGGGTCCCCGGTTTGCAGCCGTGATCCATTTGTTGTCGGTCAGCCTGAATCACCGTGTCCGGGTGCGCGTGTTTTGCCCCGAAGACGACTTCCCGGTGCTGGCTTCGGTGACGTCGCTGTGGGCGTCTGCCAACTGGTACGAGCGAGAGGCTTTCGACCTGTTTGGGATTGTCTTTGAAGGTCACGATGACTTGCGCCGCATCTTGACCGACTACGGCTTCATTGGTCATCCTTTTCGCAAGGATTTCCCGCTTTCGGGTCACGTGGAAATGCGCTACGACGCTACGCGCCAGCGCGTTGTGTATGAGCCGGTGAGTATTGAGCCGCGAGAGATCACGCCGCGCGTGATCCGTGAAGATAACTACGGCGGGTTGCACTAAGTCGCAGGCGATTCGGAATACACATGGCTGAAATAAAAAACTACACCCTGAATTTCGGACCGCAACATCCGGCCGCGCATGGTGTGCTGCGCTTGGTGCTGGAGTTGGACGGTGAGGTGGTGCAGCGTGCCGACCCCCATATCGGTTTGTTGCACCGTGCCACCGAAAAGCTGGCTGAGAGCAAGACCTTCATCCAGTCGTTGCCCTACATGGACCGGCTGGACTACGTGTCCATGATGTGCAACGAGCACGCTTACTGCCTGGCGATTGAGAAGTTGCTGGGTATCGAAGTGCCTATCCGTGCCCAATATATCCGTGTGATGTTCTCGGAAATCACGCGCCTGATGAACCACCTGATGTGGCTCGGTTCTCATGGCAACGACTGCGGCAGCTCGACCATCCTGATCTACGCTTTTCGGGAACGAGAAGACCTGTTCGACATGTACGAAGCCGTGTCCGGCGCTCGCATGCACGCGGCCTACTTCCGTCCTGGTGGTGTCTACCGCGATCTGCCGGACGCCATGCCGCAGTACCGTGTGAGCAAGATCCGCAACGCCAAGGCGATGGCCGAGTTGAACACCAACCGCCAGGGTTCGTTGCTCGACTTCATCGACGATTTCACCAAGCGTTTCCCCACCTACCTGGGTGAATACCACACGCTGCTCACCGACAACCGCATCTGGAAACAACGTACGGTCGGGATTGGTGTGGTCACGCCCGAGCGTGCATTGAGCCTGGGCATGACCGGTCCCATGCTGCGGGGCTCTGGTATCGCCTGGGATCTGCGCAAGACCCAGCCCTACGATGTCTACGATCAGATGGACTTCGACATCCCGGTGGGCAAGACGGGTGATTGCTACGACCGCTACCTCGTCCGCATGGAGGAGATGAAGCAGTCCAACCGCATCATCGAGCAGTGCGTGAAATGGTTGCGTGCCAACCCCGGCCCCGTGATCACCGACAACCACAAAGTGGCGGCACCATCGCGTGAATCGATGAAGTCGAACATGGAAGAGCTGATCCACCACTTCAAGTTGTTCACCGAAGGCTTTCATGTGCCCGAAGGTGAGGCCTATGCCGCGGTGGAACATCCCAAAGGTGAGTTCGGCATCTACCTCGTGAGCGACGGCGCCAACAAGCCCTACCGCTTGAAAATTCGCGCCCCTGGCTTTGCGCATCTGGCCACCATGGATGAAATGGCCCGAGGTCACATGCTTGCAGACGCGGTGGCCATCATTGGCACCATGGACATCGTTTTTGGAGAGATTGACCGATGATCTCCGGCATCAAAATTGTGCAAACGGCATCGTTTCCCGAAGCCACCCTGCAGCGCTTTGCTCGCGAAGTTGCCAAATACCCTGCCGATCAGGCCCAGTCTGCCGTGATGGCCTGTCTGGCGATCGTGCAGCAAGAACAGGGTCATGTGAGCCTGGAGGCCGAGAAGGCGATCGCGGAATACCTGGGCATGGCGCCCATTGCGGTGCATGAGGTCACGACCTTCTACAACATGTACAACCAGCACCCGGTGGGCAAGTTCAAGCTCAACGTGTGCACCAACCTGCCCTGTCAGCTGCGCGATGGCAACCAAGCGCTAAAACACCTGGAACACAAACTCGGTGTCACCATGGGGGGTACCACGGCCGATGGCATGTTTACCCTGCAGCAGAGCGAGTGCCTGGGCGCTTGCGCCGATTCGCCTGTGATGCTGGTGAATGACCGACACATGTGCAGCTTCATGAGCAACGACAAACTCGACCAGCTGATCGACGGCTTGCGTTCGACGGAGGCAAAGTGACATGAATGCGGAGCAAATTCTTTCCCAGTTTCGCGCCACTGGCGTGCAAACCTGTTTCCATGATCGCCACATCAATCCGCAAATTTATGCCGATCTGAACGGCAGCAACTGGTCACTCAAGGACTACGAGGCGCGCGGTGGCTACCAGGCCCTGCGCAAGATCCTGGGGCAGGACGGTTCGACGCCGAACCCCGATACCGGTGTAGCTGGTTTGACCCAGGACCAGGTGATCGCCACATTGAAAGAGTCGGCGTTGCGTGGCCGTGGGGGCGCAGGCTTCCCGACCGGCTTGAAGTGGAGCTTCATGCCGCGCCAGTTTCCTGGGCAAAAGTACCTCGTCTGCAATTCAGACGAAGGCGAGCCGGGCACCTGCAAGGACCGCGACATCCTGCTGTACAACCCGCACATCGTGATCGAAGGTATGGCCATTGCCGCCTTCGCCATGGGCATCAGTGTGGGCTACAACTACATTCACGGCGAAATTTTTGAAGCCTACGATCGCTTCGAAGAGGCGCTGGAAGAAGCCCGCGCCGCTGGCCTGCTGGGCAACAACATTATGGGCAGCAACTTCAGCTTTCAGTTGCATGCCTTCCATGGGTTTGGAGCCTATATTTGTGGTGAAGAAACCGCGCTGCTCGAATCCCTCGAGGGCAAAAAAGGCCAGCCGCGTTTCAAGCCGCCGTTCCCGGCCAGTTTTGGTCTGTACGGCAAACCCACCACGATCAACAACACCGAAACCTTCGCGGCCGTCCCTTGGATCATTCGCAACGGTGGTCAGGCTTATCTGGAATGCGGCAAGCCCAACAACGGCGGCACCAAGATTTTCTCGGTCAGTGGCGATGTGGAGAGCCCAGGTAACTTTGAAGTGCCCATGGGCACGCCGTTTTCCAAGTTGCTTGAGCTCGCCGGTGGCGTTCGCAAAGGCCGCCAGCTCAAGGCGGTGATCCCGGGCGGGTCGTCTTCGCCTGTGTTGCCAGCGTCCATCATGATGGACTGCACGATGGATTACGACTCGATTTCCAAGGCCGGCTCCATGCTGGGCTCTGGTGCCGTGATCGTGATGGACGACAGCCGTTGCATGGTTGAGTCGCTCAAGCGCTTGTCTTATTTCTACATGCACGAAAGCTGTGGCCAGTGCACCCCTTGCCGCGAAGGCACTGGCTGGCTCTATCGCCTGGTGGATCGCATTGAGCGTGGCGAAGGCAAGCCGGCCGACATGGCGTTGCTGGACAACGTGGCCGAGAACATCATGGGCCGCACCATCTGCGCCCTGGGCGACGCGGCGGCCATGCCGGTGCGCGCCATGATCAAACACTTTCGGCCTGAGTTCGAACACTACATCGAACACAAGACCCGCATGGCCACGGCCAACGTCTGAAAAAGAAGTCGCACATGGTTGAAATTGAACTCGACGGCAAGAAGGTGGAAGTGCCCGCTGGCAGCATGGTGATGCATGCGGCCGAGAAGGCTGGCACCTACATTCCGCACTTCTGTTACCACAAGAAATTGTCGATTGCGGCCAACTGCCGCATGTGTCTGGTAGACGTCGAAAAGGCGCCCAAACCCATGCCCGCCTGCGCCACGCCGGTGACGATGGGCATGATCGTCCGCACCAAGAGCGACAAGGCCATCAAGGCTCAGCAGTCGGTGATGGAGTTCTTGCTAATCAACCACCCGCTGGACTGCCCGATTTGCGACCAGGGTGGCGAATGCCAGTTGCAGGATCTGGCCGTAGGCTATGGCGGCGGCACCTCGCGCTACGAAGAAGAGAAGCGCGTGGTGTTCCACAAAGACGTTGGGCCGCTGGTGTCCATGCAGGAAATGAGCCGCTGTATCCATTGCACGCGTTGCGTTCGTTTTGGCCAGGAAATTGCCGGTGTGATGGAGCTGGGCATGTCGCACCGCGGCGAGCACGCCGAGATCGAGACCTTTGTGGGCAACACGGTGGATTCCGAGTTGTCCGGCAACATGATCGACATTTGCCCGGTGGGTGCGCTCACCAGCAAGCCGTTTCGCTACAGCGCCCGCACATGGGAGCTTTCACGCCGCAAGAGTGTGAGCCCACACGATTCGACCGGTGCCAATCTGATCGTTCAGGTCAAAAATCACAAGGTCATGCGTGTGGTGCCGTTGGAAAACGATGCTGTGAACGAGTGCTGGATCGCGGACCGCGACCGTTTCTCTTACGAGGCCGTCAACAGCGAAGAACGTTTGATCGCGCCCATGCTCAAGCAGGGTGGTGAGTGGAAAACGGTCGACTGGCAGACAGCACTGGAATACGTGGCCAACGGCCTGAAGCAGGTCAAGGCCGATCACGGCGCTGGCGCCATCGGTCTGCTGGCCAGCCCGCACAGCACGGTCGAAGAGCTGGCGTTGGCCGGTGCCTTGGTGCGCGGTCTCGGCAGCCAAAATATTGATGTGCGCCTGCGCAGTGCCGACTTCAGCAACACCGCACCGGCTGGTGCTGCGCGCTGGTTGGGTCAGTCCATCGCGACGTTGTCTTCGCTTCAGCGCGTGCTGGTGGTGGGTTCCCACCTGCGCAAGGACCATCCACTTTTTGCCCAGCGCATTCGCCAAGCGGCCCGCAAAGGTTGTCAGGTCAACGTGCTCGGTGCAGAGCCGCAAGACTGGGCGATGGCCGTTAAGAACACGGTGCTGGCTGACACCGTTTCCTGGGTTTCGGCGCTGGCAGGCATTGCCGCTGCGGTAGCCCAGGAAACAGGGGCCGCGGTACCCGCGGCTGCCGAGGTGAGCGACGCCGCTCGTGCGGTGGCCAAGTCGCTCCTGGGTGGTGAGCGAAAAGCTATTCTGCTCGGCAATGCCGCCGCGCACCACGAAAAAGCGGCCAGTCTGCTGGCGCTCGCCAACTGGATCGGGCAGCAGACTGGCGCCACCGTGGGTTATTTCACCGAAGCAGCCAACACCGTTGGGGCCCAGCTTGTGGGCGCCACGCCCGGTCAGGGCGGCCTCCATGCGGGTCAAATGCTGGGCGGCACTCTCAAGGCGGCGGTGCTGCTGAACACCGAACCCGCCCACGACAGCGCAGCGGGTACCGCAGGCCTGAATCACGCTGACATGGTGGTGACGCTCAGCCCTTTCAAGTCGAACATGGATGTGAGCGATGTGCTCTTGCCCATTGCGCCATTCACCGAAACGTCGGGCTCTTTTGTCAACGCCGAAGGCCGACTGCAGAGTTTCCACGCTGTTGTGCGACCGCTTGGCGAAACCCGCCCGGCCTGGAAGGTGCTTCGGGTGTTGGGCAATTTGCTTGGTCTGGCCGGATTTGACGCCGATTCCTCACAAGCCGTATTGGCAAACGCACTGCCTGGCGTGCTCGCCGGAACCGTCGTAGGCGCCTCGCGTCTGTCCAACGCCTGTTCGGTGAATATTGACCTTGCGCCAGCCAGCGTGCAGCCGTGTGTGGCGTCAATCTACCAGCTTGATGGGCTGGTTCGTCGCGCCACATCGTTGCAGCTCACGAGCGACGCACGTGCGTCAAGCGTTCAGACGGAAGGAGCACCCGCATGATCGACGCCATGTACAACGGCGGTATGGGCTTGATTGCCGCCTCGTGGTGGACCACGGCAGCTTGGCCTGTGCTTTGGAACCTGATCAAGATCGTGGCCGTGCTCGCACCTCTGATGGGCGCTGTCGCTTACCTCACCCTGTGGGAGCGCAAGTTGTTGGGTTTCATTCAGGTTCGCCTGGGTCCCAACCGGGTCGGTCCATTTGGCCTGCTGCAGCCCATTGCCGACGCCGTCAAACTGCTGACCAAAGAGATCATCAGCCCCAGCGCGGCGAGCAGCGGTTTGTTTCGCCTGGGCCCCATCATGGCCATCATGCCGGCGCTCGCTGCGTGGGTGGCGGTGCCGTTTGGTCCCGATGCGATTCTGGCGAACGTCAATGCGGGCTTGCTTGTGATCTTGGCCATCACGTCGATTGAGGTCTACGGCGTGATCATCGCTGGCTGGGCATCCAACTCGAAATACGCCTTTTTGGGTGCCTTGCGCGCTTCTGCCCAGATGGTGAGTTACGAAATCGCCATTGGCTTCTGTTTCCTGGTGGTCGTCATGACCGCCGGCAGCTTGCACCTGGGTGAAATCGTGGCTTCGCAAAGCCGCGGCATGGGCGCTGACATGGGGCTCAACTTCCTGTCGTGGAACTGGCTGCCTCTGCTGCCCATTTTCTTCGTGTACCTAATCTCTGGCGTGGCCGAGACCAACCGTCACCCGTTCGACGTGGTGGAAGGCGAAGCAGAGATCGTTGCCGGTCACATGGTCGAATATTCGGGCATGGGGTTCGCCATCTTCTTCCTGGCCGAATACGCCAGCATGTGGCTGATTTCCATTCTGGCCGTGCTGATGTTCCTCGGCGGCTGGTTGCCGCCCATTGACAGCGCGCTGTTCAACTGGATCCCCGGCTGGATCTGGCTCGGCCTGAAAACCTTCTTTGTGGTGTCGATGTTCATCTGGATACGTGCCACCTTCCCGCGCTTCCGCTACGACCAGATCATGCGTCTGGGCTGGAAGATTTTCATTCCTGTGACGCTCATCTATCTGCTGCTGGTCGGCGCATTGATGCAGACACCTTGGAATATCTGGAAATAAGCAGGGCGAATGACCATGTCCATATCTTCCGCCTCCGTTGTCCCAAACGTCGCTGTAGCACCATTTTCCTTTCGGGACTTTTTCAAAAGCTTTTTGCTGGTTGAATTGTTCAAGGGAATGGCGCTGACCGGACGCTATGCATTCCGTCGCAAAGTCACGGTGCAGTTCCCCGAAGAGAAAACCCCGATTTCGCCGCGTTTTCGTGGCCTGCATGCCCAGCGCCGTTACGAAAACGGTGAAGAGCGGTGCATTGCCTGCAAACTCTGTGAAGCGGTATGTCCCGCCATGGCGATCACCATTGAGTCGGATGCCCGCGAGGACGGCAGTCGCCGCACCACGCGATATGACATCGACTTGACGAAGTGCATCTTCTGCGGTTTTTGTGAAGAGGCCTGTCCGGTGGACGCCATTGTAGAAACGCATATTTTCGAGTACCACGGCGAAAAGCGAGGTGACCTGTACTTCACCAAAGACATGCTGTTGGCCGTAGGTGACCGTTACGAAACCGAAATCGCTGCTGCCAAAGCGGCCGACGCGCCTTACCGCTGACCCTGGGCTGACCCAAGAACGAAGAACCATTCCATGGACTACCAGACCGGCTTTTTTTACCTGTTCTCTGCCCTGCTGCTGTTTGCAGGCTTCCGCGTGATTACCGCGCGCAATCCTGTGCACGCCGTGCTTTTCCTCATGCTTGCCTTTTCGCAGGCCGCCGCGTTGTGGTTGCTCTTGAAAGCCGAGTTTTTGGGTATCACGCTCGTGCTGGTCTACCTCGGCGCGGTGATGGTTCTGTTCCTGTTTGTCGTGATGATGCTCGACATCAACATAGAAGGTATGCGCAAGGGTTTCTGGAAACACTTCCCACTGGCGGCTTTCTTGGGCGCCTTGGTGGCGGCAGAACTCATCGCTGTGCAATGGGCAGGTTTTCCGGCCCTGTCCATGAGCCCGGATGCACCTGGCACCGGTGTGAATGCCCCGGACTACGCCAACACGAAAGAGCTGGGCCTGCTGCTGTACACCGAGTACCTGTATCCGATTGAAGTGGCCGCCGCGATCTTGCTGGTGGCCATGATTGCTGCCATCGCCTTGACGTTGCGTCAGCGCAAAGACAGCAAGGCCATCAACCCTGGCTTGCAGGTTCACGTGCGGGCGAGCGACCGCCTGGTTGTTGTGCCCATGGCTGCGACCCAAAAATCACAGCCAACCGAGGCAGCTGCCACAGAAGAGGGCAAAGTATGACGCTCACCACGCTGACCCTGGGTCACTTCCTCACCGTTGGTGCGATTCTGTTCACGCTGTCGGTGGTCGGGATTTTCCTGAACCGCAAAAACCTCATCGTGCTGCTCATGGCCATCGAACTGATGCTGCTCTCGGTCAACATGAACTTTGTGGCGTTTTCTCATTTTCTGGGTGACCTTCATGGACAGGTCTTCGTGTTCTTCATCCTGACGGTGGCTGCAGCTGAATCGGCGATTGGCTTGGCCATTCTGATGCTGCTGTTCCGCAACAAGGCGTCGATCAGCGTCGAAGAACTCAACACCCTCAAGGGTTAAGCCCGCACCCGAAGAGGCACGAACACCATGAGCACCACCCTTTCTGCAAGCACTCTCCTGGCCGTCCCACTGGCCCCCCTGGTGGGTGCAGCCCTCGCGGGTATCCTGGGCACCACGTTTGGCGGCAACGTCATCGGGCGCCGCGCGTCCCACACGCTCACCATTCTGGGTGTGCTGATCGCGTTTATCTTGTCCGCCATGACGCTCAAGAGCGTGGCGGTTGATGGGGCGCGCTTCAACGAAACCATCTACGAGTGGATGGTGGTTGGCGGCCTGAAGATGGAAATCGGCTTCATGGTGGACGGGCTCACCGCCATGATGATGGTGGTGGTGACCTTCGTTTCGCTCATGGTGCACCTCTACACCATTGGCTACATGGAAGAGGACGCTGGTTACAACCGCTTCTTTGCCTATATCTCGTTGTTTACCTTTTCCATGCTGATGCTGGTGATGAGCAACAACCTGCTGCAGCTGTTTTTTGGCTGGGAGGCTGTTGGTTTGGTGTCGTATTTGCTGATTGGCTTTTGGTACAACAAACCCACAGCCATCTTCGCCAACATGAAGGCGTTTCTGGTCAACCGCGTGGGCGACTTTGGTTTCATCCTGGGTATTGGCTTGATCGTTGCCCACACGGGCAGCCTGAATTACACCGAGATTTTTGCCAAGGCGCCTGAGCTAGGTTCGTTGGGCTTCCCCGGCACCGACTGGATGCTGGTGACGGTGATTTGCATCTGCCTGTTCATTGGTGCCATGGGCAAGTCGGCTCAGTTTCCCTTGCACGTGTGGCTGCCCGATTCGATGGAAGGCCCAACGCCCATTTCGGCGCTGATCCACGCAGCCACGATGGTGACCGCTGGCATTTTCATGGTCTCGCGCATGTCGCCGCTGTTCGAGATGTCGGACACAGCTCTCAACTTCATCATGATCATCGGCGCCATCACCGCGCTGTTCATGGGCTTCCTGGGCATCATCCAGAACGACATCAAACGTGTGGTGGCCTATTCCACGTTGTCGCAGCTGGGCTACATGACGGTTGCGTTGGGTGCCTCGGCGTATTCGGCGGCGGTGTTCCACCTCATGACGCACGCATTCTTCAAGGCGTTGCTGTTCCTGGCAGCCGGGTCGGTCATCATGGGCCTGCACCACAATCAGGACATCCGCTGGATGGGAGCGGTGCGCAAGTACATGCCCATCACCTGGATCACCTTCTTGCTGGGCACGCTGGCCCTGATCGGTACGCCGTTGTTCTCTGGTTTTTACTCCAAAGACAGCATCATTGAAGCGGTTCACTTCAGCAATCTTCCCGCCTCGGGTTTTGCCTACCTCGCCGTGCTGGCCGGTGTGTTTGTCACGTCGTTCTATTCGTTCCGCTTGTATTTTCTGGTGTTCCATGGCAAGGAGCGTTACGACCAGAATCCGGATGCTCACCATGGGCACGGCGATGACCACGGCCACGACGACGACCATGGTCACCACGGTGACGGCAAACCGCACGAATCACCCTGGGTGGTGACGGTACCGCTGATTTTGCTGGCCATCCCCTCGGTGGTGATCGGCTACATGACGATTGAGCCAATGTTGTTCGGTGACTTCCTCAAGGATGCCATCACCATCAACAGCGAAGGCCACCCGGCAATGGCCAAATTTGCCGAAATCTTCCAGGGGCCCTTGGCCATGGTGAGCCACGCGCTTTACACCCCACCGCTGTACCTGGCGCTGGGCGGGGCCGTCACGGCTTGGTACATGTACCTGATCAACCCGGCTGTGCCAACCGCCATCCGCCGTGCGCTCAAGCCCGTTGTCACCATCCTGGAAAACAAATACTACCTGGACTGGTTCAACGAAAACGTGCTGGCCAAGGGTGCGCGTGGGCTGGGCATCGGCCTGTGGAAGGGCGGCGATCGTACATTGATTGAGGGGGGCGTGGTCAACGCGAGTTGGAAGCTGATCGGCTGGGTCTCGTCGCTGGTGCGCCAGGCACAAACTGGCTACCTGTACCACTACGCGCTGGTGATGATCGTGGGCGTGTTGCTGTTCACGACGTATTTCGTGTGGCTCGCCAAATAAGAGGAAGAACAAGATGGGTTTGCTGAGCCTTGCGATCTGGACGCCGATTTTCTTTGGCGCTGTGCTGCTGGCCTTTGGCCGTGACGACCAGGCACATGTGGTCCGTTGGATAGCGCTGGTGGGTGCGCTGGTCTCGTTGGCCGTGACCGTACCGCTGTACAGCGGGTTCGAGATCGGCACCGCAGCCATGCAGTTTGTTGAAAAGAGCGTCTGGATTGATCGCTTCAATGTGCATTACCACTTGGGTGTGGATGGCATTTCGCTCTGGTTGGTTCTGTTGACTGCGTTCATCACCGTGGTGGTGGTGGTGGCGAGCTGGGAGGCGATCACCCGCCGCGTGAACCAGTACATGGGTGCGTTCCTGATTTTGTCGGGCTTGATGATCGGCGTGTTCAGTGCGCAGGACGCGATGCTCTTTTATGTGTTCTTTGAGGCCACCCTGATCCCGATGTACCTGATCATTGGGATCTGGGGTGGTCCCAACAAGATTTACGCAGCGTTCAAGTTTTTCCTGTACACGCTCATGGGCTCGTTGCTCATGCTGGTGGCCCTGATTTACCTGTACACCCAGTCCGGCGGAAGCTTTGCGCTGAGCGACTGGTATCAGTTGCCCTTGGGCAGCACAGCGCAGACGCTGCTGTTCTTCGCTTTCTTTGCTGCGTTTGCCGTGAAGGTGCCCATGTGGCCGGTGCACACCTGGCTTCCCGACGTTCACGTGGAGGCGCCCACCGGTGGTTCCGCCGTGTTGGCCGCCATCATGCTCAAGTTGGGTGCGTACGGTTTCTTGCGTTTTTCATTGCCCATCCTGCCCGACGCGTCCCAAGAGTGGGCGTGGCTGATGATTTCACTATCGCTCGTGGCTGTGGTGTACGTGGGTCTGGTGGCTATGGTGCAGCAAGACATGAAGAAACTGGTGGCGTACTCGTCCGTTGCGCACATGGGTTTTGTGACGCTGGGCTTCTTCGTTTTCAGCGACCTCGGCGTGTCTGGTGCCATCGTGCAGATGATTGCGCACGGTTTTGTGTCGGCCGCCATGTTCCTTTGCATTGGCGTGCTTTACGACCGGGTGCACTCGCGTGAAATTGCCGACTACGGTGGCGTGGTGAACACCATGCCCAATTTCTCGGCATTTGCCTTGTTGTTTGTCATGGCCAACTGCGGTTTGCCCGGCACGGCGGGTTTCGTGGGAGAGTGGATGGTTATTCTGGCCGCGGTCAAAGCCAATTTCTGGGTGGGGGCGGCTGCGGCCTCTGCGCTCATCTTTGGTGCGGCGTATTCGCTTTGGATGTTCAAACGGGTCTATCTCGGACCGGTAGGCAACGACAACGTGAAAGGGTTGACGGATCTCAACCCCCGCGAATTCCTGGTGATGGGTTCGCTGGCGGTCGCTGTACTTTTCATGGGCGTGTACCCCAAGCCATTTACCGATGTGATGGACGCTTCGGTCGCGGATCTGCTGCGCCATGTTGCCATTTCCAAACTGAACTGACCCCGTGACCGGCCAAAAACACAAGAGAGCGCATACATGATTGACAACCTCAGCTGGGTCACGGCTTACCCTGAAATCCTGTTGCTGGTGATGGCCTGCGTGATCGCGCTGCTGGACCTCGGCGTCAAGACGCCGCTCCGGGGTGCCACCTATGTGCTGACCCTGCTGACCTTGGCCGTGGTGGCTTTGCTGCAGGGTTACTACGCGAGCGCGGGGGAAACCATCATGGGCTGGGGTGGCATGGTGGTCAGTGACCCCATGGGCAACTGGCTCAAGTGCTTTGCCGCACTGGCCATGATGGTCACGCTGGTGTACGGGCGCGCCTATGCTGGTGCCCGCGACATGCTGCGCGGCGGCGAGCTGTTCACGCTGAGTCTGTTTGCGCTGCTGGGCATGTTTGTCATGATCTCCGGCCACAACTTTCTGGTGATCTACCTCGGGCTTGAGTTGCTGACGCTTTCCAGTTACGCCCTGGTGGCCCTGCGCCGCGATGACTTGCAGGCCACGGAAGCGGCCATGAAGTATTTCGTGCTCGGCGCGCTGGCCAGCGGTTTTCTGCTGTACGGCATGTCCATGATCTATGGTGCCACGGGTTCGCTGGATCTGGCCGAGGTGATGAAGGCCATTGCCGGCGGTGAAGCCACCCTCAAGGGTTCTGCGCAAGTACTGACGCTTGGCCTGGTGTTTCTGGTTGCCGGTCTGGCTTTCAAACTGGGCGTGGTTCCCTTTCACATGTGGGTGCCTGACGTGTACCACGGCGCACCGACAGCCGTCACTCTGATCATTGGTGGCGCACCCAAGTTGGCTGCGTTTGCCATTCTGGTGCGCTTGCTGGCGGAGGGCATGCTGCCCCTGGCGTTTGACTGGCAGCAAATGCTGGCCGTGCTGGCCGTCATGTCGTTACTGATTGGGAACCTGGCCGCCATTGCCCAAACCAACCTCAAGCGCATGCTGGCGTTTTCGACCATCGCGCAAATGGGTTTCATGCTCCTGGGCTTGCTGGCGGGCGTGGTGCAGGGCGATATGAGCAACATGGCCAACGCTTACAGCTCCAGCATGTTTTACGTGGTCACCTATGTGCTGACCACCCTGGGTGCCTTTGGCGTCATCATGTTGCTGTCGCGCAATGGGTTCGAGTCTGAAAACATCAGCGACCTGGCTGGCCTGAACCAACGCAGCCCACTGTACGCCGGTGTCATGGCTGTGTGCATGTTCTCGCTCGCGGGTGTGCCCCCATTGGTGGGTTTTTACGCCAAGCTTTCGGTGCTGCAGGCCCTGCTGGCTTCGAGTGGAGCCTTCTACATTGGCTTGGCAGTGTTCGCAGTGCTGATGTCGTTGCTGGGTGCGTTTTACTACCTGCGCCTGGTCAAGGTGATGTACTTTGACCCGCCAACGCAAACCGCTGAGATCGTGGCGGGTGCTGATGTGCGTTCTGTGCTCACGCTCAACGGTGCCTTGGTCCTTGTGCTGGGCATTGTGCCCGGCGGCCTCATGGCACTTTGTGCCCAGGCCGTCGCTTCCCTGTTCGTTTAGAGCGAAAAGGCATGCGGTTGGCCCGGGTGGCAGCCGCCTGCCTGGAACTCGCGGCACTTTACTGGCTCACATTGTCCCTATGACCCACACCCTCTCTGTCTGGCTGGTGCTGACCGCTGCGTTGTTGGCTGCCAACATACCTTTTGTCAACAACCGCTGGTTGGCCGTAATCCCCCGCAAGGAACCCAAGACGCTCGGAATGCGTGCGGGTGAGTTGTTTGTCTGCTACCTGTTGGTCGGAGCGTTTGGTTTGGCTCTCGAGCAATCAGCAGGGCAGATTTACCCCCAAGGTTGGGAATTTTATGCCACCACGGGCGCACTCTTTTTGACCCTGGCCTTCCCGGGCTTTGTATACCGCTACCTGTTCAAACGCCGCGGTTGAGCATGTCCATCCCCGCGCTGCGCTTTCAGCGCTCCACCCCCTCGTATGGGGCAACACCAGCCGCCCGGCCGGTTCTGCGGTGTTCCCGGGTTCGTGTCTGTTCGCGCCGGCTCTCTCCAGGTTGATCGATGGAAGACCTGCACCTGCGTGAAACGCCATTGGCCCGCACTGAGCTGCTGAAGGGCCACTTTCTGCATGTGGTGCGCGACACCGTTCGCCTGCCTTCCGGGCGCGAAGCAACCCGCGAGTTTGTCGTGCATCCTGGCGCTGTGATGGTGATCGCGTTTCTCGATGATGGACGGGTGGTGCTGGAGCGCCAGTACCGCCATCCCATGCGGCAGGTCATGATCGAATTTCCGGCGGGCAAGCTCGATGCTGCCGAATCCAGCTTGGCGTGTGCCCAGCGGGAGTTGCTGGAGGAAACGGGCTACAGCGCGCGCGAATGGGCTTTCGCGGGCCAGTTGGCACCCACCATCGCCTATTCGAACGAGATCATCGACATCTGGTTTGCCCGAAATCTGAGCTTGGGTGATCGGCATCTGGATGAAGGGGAATTTCTCGATGTGTTCACCGCGTCCCCAGCCGAACTGCAGAACTGGTGCCGCAACGGTGAGGTGATCGATTGCAAAACCCTGGTGGGTGCCCTGTGGTTGCAGAATGTGTTGCGTGAGGACTGGGTGCTTGACTGGTGTCATGATCCCCCAGCGCACTCACTTGCCTCGCGCGCCGGATAATCCAGACCATGAAGGTCCTTAACCTGCAATGCGCTCATCGACACGATTTTGAAGGTTGGTTTGCGTCCGAACACGATTACCTCAGTCAGCTCGCCCGCGGGTTGGTGAGTTGTCCTGTGTGTGGCGACGCACAGATTCAAAAAATGTTGACCGCACCCCGATTGAACCTTCGTGACGGCCGGAAAAATGCGGTCCAGCCGTTGGCAGCCAGTCCCCCTGGCCGTGCAAGTGCGGAGGCGGGTCATACCGTGACGGACCCGGTCTTGCAGGCTCAGCTTCTCAGAGCGATGCGCCAGATGCTGGCCAACACAGAGGATGTGGGTGGCCGTTTTGCGGACCATGCCCGTGCAATGCACCACGGCGAGATGGAACCACGGAACATTCGCGGGCGCACCACCGTGAAGGTGGCTCTTGAATTAGTTGACGAGGGCATTGACGTCGTTCCATGGCCGGCACTTTCACCCCTGAAAGAGACGCTGCAGTGAAGGTTCTCCTGGCTCCAGGACCAACACTGAAAAAAACCTACCTGCTCAAGGTCGGGCAATCAAAAACTGGAATGACCAGATCAAACCCCAACCCAAGCAAAGACTTCCGCAAGTGGGTGTCAAACCTTTGTTGACCGCTGCGACGCTGATCTTTCGAGCTGCCGTCTGAGCTTGCTTTCGCGTTGGAACTTGATCCAGTCGAGCATCTTCACTCAGCCCAACTGCACCCCGGGTATGGGTTGTTGTTGCAGTGCTCTCGTGACCCGCCAACAGCACAGCGCCTCAAGTTGTATCCGGCGTGAGGCGCGCCTAGACAGGTTGCGGGAATGCCTCAGAGGCAAGGTGTTGGCGCCGATTGAACCTAGAAACGGCAGTTGACCGCGCTCTTTCCGCTGAAAAGGCACATGAACATGGATGATTTTGACCACGACGGCGCTCACCTTCCGGGTGACAGCCCACTCGGGCCTGTCCAACTGCCGTTTCCAGGATAAATCAGGGCCGACCGTTTGAACAGAGCTTTGGATGAGGCAATTTCATTCGCCCCATTCGTCAGGCGATGGTGCGCGGGCTCAAGAGGGTAAGACTACAGGTCACGCAGACCATGGCCGTCTGCAAAGTTGAGCGCATGCGGATCTTGAGACCAGTTCGTCCGCAGGGTGCGCAAGGGAGAGCCAAATGCGGTGTGAAGGCCCCTCAGCCACGGGAAACAACCCCTCGGATGGCGCATGGCGCCACCGCCACCGCCCAAATCGTCTGAAGCTGGCCATCGCTGATGGTGGCACCTTTGGCGAGAGGTATCTTGGCAGCCTGCCATAGGCTTTCTTCTTCGTCATTCCCCAGTCTTTTTTTATCGAACCCGTCAGCGATGGCTGCGTACTTCGAGGGTGAGGCCTGGGTTGCGCTGGGGGCTGCTTACCGTGTGGAGATGCTCACCTCAACACCAATACCGGGGTGTGGGAATGCGTGAGAACTTGTTGCGTTTCGCTGCCGAGTAGCAAGCGCTTGAGACCTCGACGACCGTGAGACGCCATCACAATCAGATCGCATTTGTTGCGCTTCGCAGCCGCAATGATCGCTTCGGCAATCAGATCTGACTTCACGGTGATGGGCTTGACCTTGACCTCGCGCAACTGCCCCGCGGACTTCACCGCCGTCACTGCCGCCATGGCTTCGTCCTGCCACTGCTTCTCGATGCGGGCCACCTCGGCAGCCGCCAAGGCTACACCACCTTCAAAGTAGGTTTGTGGATACCGCGGCACCACCTTCAGCGCCACCACCTCCGCGCCGGTCAGATCGGCCAGATTGATAGCATGCTCGACCGCTTGCTGCGAAAGTTTAGAACCATCCGTGGCCACGAGAATACGTTTGTACATGCAGGATCTCCTCAAATATTGGTGTAAAACCCGTAGCCTAGCAAACACCGCCGGTTTACGGTTGACCTAAATCAAGCACGTGCAGCCAGACTTCCCTTATTCTTCACAGATGAATGAAGCCGTTTCCGCGCCCCCGGCAGGGTTTCCGACCGCTGACCCGCGCTTTTCGGGCTCATCCCTTGCCCAGGAAAAACCAGGTGCGCCGCAACGCGTCACGTGGCTCGGTGAACATCGCGGACCGCTTCATGTGACCGACAATTTCGGGGTGCTTGATGACCCGGTGGAGCTGCGAGAGTTCACCGATTTCAGTGATGTTGATGGGACGCCTACGGCAGTGTCGGTGCTGATGGTGCAGGGCATGTACTGCACCGCCTGCGCCGATACGGTGGAGAGTGCGTTGCAGCACCTGCCAGGCGTGGAGCGCGCCCATGTGCATGCCGCCACCCGGCGCCTCACCTTGCACTGGAACCCGGCGCTAACCAGCATGTCCAGCCTGGCGCGGGTGGTGGGTGACACCGGCTACCGCCTGTTACCGATCCAGCAGGCGCTGTCCATCAGTGAGCGCTTGCGCGAAACCCGGCAGGCCCTTTGGCGCCTGTTCGTGGCAGGCTTTTGTAGCATGCAGGTCATGATGTATGCATGGCCTGCTTACGTCACCGAGCCGGGCGAAATACCGGCCGACATCGACCAACTGCTGCGCTGGGCCAGTTGGGTGCTGAGCCTGCCGGTGGTGTTTTTCGCCAGCGGACCATTTTTCAGCAGCGCGTGGCGCGATTTGAAGCACGGCCGCGTCGGTATGGATACCCCGGTTTCCATCGGTATCCTGGTCACCTTTATAGCCAGCTCGGGGTCCACCTTTGACCCCACGGGTCCTTGGGGCTACGAGGTCTGGTTCGACTCGCTCACCATGTTTGTGTTTTTCCTGCTCGGTGGACGCTACCTGGAACTGAAGGCGCGTGACCGCACGGCGGGTGCGCTGGACAGTCTGATGAACCGCCTGCCCGAGATATGCGACCTGCAGAAACCCGACGGCAGCTTTGAGGCCGTGTCCATTCGTCGCTTGGCGACGGGTGATGTGGTTCGCCTGCAGGCTGGCCAGGCTTTTCCGGGCGACGGCACGGTGCTCAGCGAAAGCGCCACCGTGGACGAAGCGCTGCTCACGGGCGAGTCGCGGCCGGTGATCCGTGAACGAGGTGGCGCCGTGGTGGCGGGCAGTTTCAACCTGGGTGGCCCGGTGCTGCTGCGGGTGGATAAGCTCGGGCGCGATACGCGCTTTGCCCAGATCGTGTCGCTGATGGAGAAGGCGTCTACCGAAAAACCGAGGCTGGCTATTTTGGTCGATCGCATTGCCGCACCGTTTCTGGTGGCGGTGCTTGTGGCGGCTGCTTTCGCAGCCTGGTACTGGTGGCAAATTGACCCCAACAAGGCACTGGCGGTGGCGGTGGCGGTGCTCATTGTCACCTGCCCGTGTGCTTTGTCGCTGGCCACGCCAGCGGCCATGCTCTCGTCTGCTGGTGCCTTGGCGCGGCGCGGTATTCTGGTCCGCCGCCTGCAGGCCTTTGAGTCCCTGGCCAACATCAACGCGGTGGTCTTTGACAAAACGGGCACGCTGACGCATGACCGCCTGGTGCTGGACGACGTGCGCACACGTGCCGGGGTGAGCCGTGAACAGGCGCTGGAGTTGGCCGGGCAGATGGCAGCGGGGTCTTTGCACCCGGTTTCGCGTGCCCTCACCTTGGCGGCGGCGGGTCTTGATGCCATCGGGCCTGAGGTCTTGACCGATCTGGCCGAGTTGGCGGGGCAGGGTATGCAGGCGTTGCGCGCCGATGGTGCGCGCCTGCGTTTGGGGTCTGCCGCGTTTTGCGAGGTGTCTGTTGCAGAGGCTGCTGCACCGGACGCTGGCGACTCACCCCGGGTGTTTTTGTCGGACGAGCAGGGTTGGCTCGCCACGTTTACTTTGCAGGAAGGTCTGCGTGATGATGCGCACGCCGCCGTGGCCGCACTGCGGGCCATGGGTGTGCGCACTTGGCTGCTCTCGGGGGACCGCGAGGCTGCCGCGCAGTTGGTCGGCCGGGCGGTGGGCGTTGACCACGTGATTTCGGGAGCATCACCCGAACAGAAACTTGCCGAGGTGTCGGCGTTGCAAGCTCAAGGCATCAAGCTGGCCATGGTGGGTGACGGCCTGAATGATGGCCCGGTGCTGGCGCGTGCCGATACCTCCTTCGCCCTGGGTCATGCAGCACCGCTGGCACAGGCACAGTCCGACTACGTGATTCAGGGTGGGGAGGTCATGGATGTGGTCCGGACGCTTCAGCAGGCGCGTTGCACTTTGCGCATCGTGCGGCAAAACCTCATGTGGGCCGCGACTTACAACCTCGTCTGCGTTCCTCTAGCCTTGTTTGGTTTCATGCCGCCCTGGCTCGCAGGTCTGGGCATGGCTGGCAGTTCGTTGCTGGTCATCGGCAATGCCTTGCGCCTGGCATCTAAAGTCCCATCGGGGTCCTCTGATACTGTCTCGGGTAAACCCTGAAGGCGTACCATGCAGCGGTCAGCCAACCGGTGTTTGAAGTTTGAATTTTCTGGGTGTGCGCCATGGATGTTTTGTATTTGTTGATCCCGATCTCCGTTCTGCTGGTCTTCGCCATCATCGGCGTGTTCTGGTGGGCGCTTCAAAAGGGGCAGTTTGACAACATCGAGCGGGAGGGCGATCGCATTCTCAGAGGCGATTGATATAAGTCAAGGCGGAAGGGGGGGGCCGTGAGGACACTCCTCAAAGTGACATTTACGAGGAGTTCTGTATGTCCGTAATAACAAAGGCCAGCCAGTCGGCGGTCTACGACGACGGTGTTGTCCGTGGTTTTGCCATCATGTCCGTGATCTACGGTGTGGTGGGTATGTTGGTGGGTGTGATCATTGCAGCCCAGTTAACCTGGCCCGAGCTCAATATGGGTATTGAGTGGCTGAGCTACGGTCGCTTGCGTCCATTGCACACCAATGCGGTGATTTTTGCGTTTGGTGGTTGCGTCCTGTTTGCGAGCAGCTACTACGTGGTGCAGCGAACCTGCCACACCAAGCTCTTTCTGAACAAGCTGGCCTGGTTCACGTTTTGGGGCTGGAACCTGGTCATCGTCTTGGCCGTTGTCACATTGCCGTTGGGCCTGACCCAAGGCAAGGAATACGCCGAACTGATCTGGCCGATCGATCTGTTGATCGCTGTCGTCTGGGTCTCTTACGCGGTGGTGTTCTTCGGCACCGTGGGCATCCGCAAGGTTCGCCACATTTACGTGGCCAACTGGTTCTTTGGTGCCTACATCATTGCTGTCGCGTTGCTGCACATCTTCAACAACATCCAGATCCCCACCAGCGCGACGCATTCCTACTCGGTCTATGCCGGTGTCCAGGACGCCATGATGCAGTGGTGGTACGGCCACAACGCCGTGGGCTTTTTCCTGACCGCGGCCTTCCTGGGCATGATGTACTACTTCATCCCCAAGCAGGCCGAGCGTCCGGTGTATTCCTACCGCTTGTCCATCGTCCACTTCTGGGCGCTGATCTTTACCTACATGTGGGCCGGCCCACACCACTTGCACTACACCGCGCTGCCTGACTGGACGCAATCGGTTGGCATGGTCTTTTCCCTGATTCTGCTGGCGCCCAGCTGGGGTGGCATGATCAACGGCATCATGACCCTGTCGGGTGCTTGGCACAAGCTGCGTGACGACCCCATCCTGCGCTTCCTGATCGTGTCCCTGTCGTTTTACGGCATGTCCACTTTCGAAGGTCCGATGATGTCGATCAAGACCGTCAACGCGCTGAGCCACTACACCGACTGGACCGTAGGCCACGTGCACTCAGGTGCCCTGGGTTGGGTGGGTCTTGTGTCCATGGGTTCGCTGTACTACCTTATTCCCCGTCTGTGGGGTCAGAAAAAGATGTACTCGGTGCCCGCCATTGAGTTGCACTTCTGGGTGGCCACCATCGGTATCGTGCTGTACATCGCCGCCATGTGGATCGCCGGTGTGATGCAGGGCCTGATGTGGCGCTCGGTCAACCCGGACGGCAGCCTGACCTACACCTTCGTGGAGTCGGTGAAAGCCACCTTCCCGTTCTATGTGATCCGTCTGGTGGGTGGTCTGCTGTACTTCGGCGGCATGGTCGTCATGCTGTGGAACGTCGTCATGACCGTGCGTCAGGGGCGCGTTGTGCCAGTCCCAGTGATGGCTGTTAACCCTGCACACGCCTGAGGAGAAACAACATGGCAAGTAACGAAAAACTCACGGGTCACGCTCGGATCGAGACCAACAACTTCCTTATGATCGTGTTGATCACGCTCGTGGTGGCGGTGGGCGGTCTGGTGGAAATTGTTCCTCTGTTCTTCCAGAAGTCCACCACCCAGCCGATTGAGGGTCTCAAGCCCTACAGCGCGCTGCAATTGGCTGGTCGGGATGTGTATGTCGCCGAGGGTTGCTACAACTGCCACTCGCAGATGATCCGCCCCTTCCAAGCTGAAACCCTGCGCTATGGTCCTTATTCTGTGGCTGGCGAATTCGTTTACGACCGTCCTTTCCAGTGGGGCTCCAAGCGCACCGGCCCTGACCTGCACCGTGTGGGTGGCCGTTACAGCGATGAGTGGCACCGAATCCACCTGATCAATCCGCGCGATCTGGTGCCTGAGTCCAACATGCCGGCCTACCCTTGGCTGGCTGAAAAAATGGTCAATGAGACCCAACTACCCAAGCGCATGGAAGTGTTGCGCACTCTGGGCGCGCCTTACACCGATGAAGAAATCGCCGCGTCGGTGGCTGATGTGAAAGGCAAGACAGAAATGGATGCGGTGATTGCCTACTTGCAGGTGCTCGGTACCGCTCGCAGTGAAATCCGTGCAGCACCAGCACCGGCGGCAGCAGCGCCAACCGACGTTGCATCACCTGTGTCAGCGGCCGCAATCAAGCCTGTTGAGGCAACAGGCTCTACCCAATAAGTCAGAGGCTCGCCATGGACATCAACGATCTGCGTAGCGCCTTCACCCTGGTCAGTTTTCTGATCTTCATGGGCATCTTGGTCTGGGCCTGGTCCAAACGCAACAAGGCCAACTTTGACGAGGCAGCCCGGCTACCCTTCAACGAAGACTAAACCGCGGCACCAACAAGAGAAATATCATGAGCGACTTTACAAGTGAATTCTGGCACTATTACGTGGCCGGGCTGACGCTGGTCAGCATCATCGCCTGTCTGATCCTGCTGTGGATCAGCGGCACGACCAAAGCGGCGACACATGCCGACAACACCACCGGTCATGTTTGGGATGGTGACTTGGCAGAGATGAACAACCCATTGCCACGCTGGTGGGTGTATCTCTTCATCATCACCGTGGTGTTTGCGCTGGTATATGGCGTGCTTTACCCCACGTTTGGGAAGTTCCAGGGGGTGTTGGGATGGTCGTCACAAGGACAGCACGCCGCTGAGGTGAAGAAGGTTCAGGAAGCCATTGCACCCATCTACGCCAAGTTCAATGAAATGAAGCCCGAGCAACTGGCTGGTGACACACAGGCGATGGCTGTGGGTGAGCGCCTGTTCATGAACTACTGCGCCCAGTGCCACGGCTCCGATGCCCGTGGCGCCAGGAGCTTCCCCAACCTCACCGATGGCGATTGGCTGTGGGGTGGTGACCCAGAAGCGATCAAGGTCTCAATTGCCCAAGGTCGCAACGGTGTGATGCCCCCCCTGGGCGCTGCGGTGGGCGGTCCTGAAGACGTCCGCAATCTGGCTCACTATGTGCTCAGCCTGTCGGGCAGCCCGCACGACAGCGTGCGCGCCTCCCAGGGCAGGAACAATTTTGGTTCGTGCGCTGCGTGCCACGGCATGGACGCCAAGGGCAACAGCGCCCTGGGTGCACCCAATCTGACCGACGGTATTTGGCTGCACGGCTGGGGCGAAGAAGCCATCATTCGCGCTGTCAACAACGGTATCAATAACCAGATGCCCGGACAGTCGGTGTTGCTCAACGAGGCGCAGATTCACGTGCTCAGCGGCTACGTCTGGGGCATGTCCAACAAGGCGGCCAACTGAGCGCTTTTTTCCTGAGACAGCGGCGGTTGTGATGACCGCCGCTTGTGGTTTTTTGCTTTCACTTCCGGGTTCCTCGTGAGTTCCGACATGCCAGACAGCAACGTCAACAAGTCCGTCATTCCTATCACGGCGGTGCCTGCCCGTGGCGGCAAAGACGATGACGAGGTGATGGTTTCCCTGTACGCCGCGCGACAGAAGATTTATCCACGCTCGGTGTCGGGGCTGTTTTCAAACTGGCGCTGGATCACGGTCTGGATTACGCAGATTGTGTTTTACGGGTTGCCCTGGCTGGAGTGGAACGCACGTCAAGCGGTTCTGTTTGACCTGGAAGCGCGCCGCTTCTATATTTTCAACTTGGTGCTGTACCCGCAGGACTTTATTTACCTGACGGGTCTGCTGGTCATTTCTGCGCTGGCACTGTTCCTGTTCACGGCCGTGGCTGGTCGTCTCTGGTGCGGCTACGCCTGCCCACAAACGGTCTATACCGAGATTTTTCTCTGGATCGAGAAGAAGGTTGAGGGCGATCGTTCGGCCCGCATGCGCTTGGACCAAGCTGCTTTTTCAGCGCAGAAACTTGGCAAAAAATGGCTGAAGCATGGACTGTGGATTGCTTTTTCACTCTGGACAGGCTTCACCTTTGTGGGCTATTTCACGCCCATCCGGGAGTTGACCGCGTTGTCGCTGGCCGCTTCGTTGGGCCCATGGCAGACCTTCTGGGTGTTTTTCTACGGTTTTGCCACCTACGGCAATGCTGGCTTCATGCGTGAGCAGGTCTGCAAATACATGTGCCCCTATGCGCGCTTCCAGAGCGCCATGTTCGACAAAGACACCATGATCGTCACCTACGACGAAAAGCGTGGTGAGCCCCGCGGCCCCCGGTCAAAGAAGGCCGATCCATTGGCGCTGGGACTGGGCTCGTGCATCGACTGCACACTCTGTGTCCAGGTCTGCCCGACCGGCATCGATATTCGCAAAGGGTTGCAGTACGAATGCATTGGCTGCGGTGCCTGCATTGACGTGTGCGACGAAGTGATGGACAAGGTGGGTTACCCGCGCGGCCTTGTGAAGTACTCTACCCAGAATGGGATTGCACAGGGGTGGAACACGGCGCAAATGATCAAGCGCGCGTTTCGGCCGCGGGTGCTGGTGTACACCGGTATTTTGGTGGCCATCACACTGGCCGTCATGGTGAGCCTGTTTTTGCGCAAGCCGCTCAAGGTAGACGTATTGCGTGACCGCGGTGTTTTGGCTCGCATGGTGGAGCAGGGGCGGATTGAAAACGTTTTCCGACTGCAAATCATGAATGCGACAGAATCCACCCAGCGCTACGTCATCACGGTGACCGGTCTGCCGGGCGTCACCATCGCCTCGGACAACGAAGTCGAAGTGTTGGCGACGGAAGTGCGCTCGGCTGCGATCCGGGTTCAGATCCCGCCGGATGCCGCGACCCCGGGCTCGCATCCCATCCAGTTCGCGATCCGTTCGGTCGGCGACGAGTCGGTTGAAGTGTCCGAGAAAGCCGCCTTCCTGGTACCGCGCTGACGACGTTCAGCATCTATTGACATTCCCCTTTCGGAGCCATCACATGAGTAACGCGCCCTTGACCCAGCCCCCTAGTTCGGAAGATATCCCCTGGTGGCGAATTCCGCAGGTGGTGTTCGTTCCGGCCCTTCTGTTGTGTGGCGTACTGGCCACCAGCACCATGGTGGTGATTTCCTCCATGGACCAGGATCCGGTGCTCGACAAGGAGGTATACGAGCGCGAGCGCAGGGCAGCATTGGCGCTGGAGGGACAGGCACGAATTGATGCTTTGATGGCTGTGCAGCCAGCCAACCAGGGGCGCAACCATGCGGCTTCACCCGTGGTGCCCTCTGAAAAATAAGAGTCCGCCTTTTGAACGACCGCTCCAGGGTGGCTTGCGCTTTCTAGCAAAAATGAAGATTAAAGAGGAGGCACAACCATGTGGGCGCAGCGTTTGATGTGGATAGCATGGCCAGCCTTTTTGGTCGCCGCTGTGCTGGAGATGGTGGTTTTTGCTTTCGTGGATCCCGGCGATCTGTACTGGTTTGGCTCACCCTTGGCGTTGTCGCGCGAGGCGGTTTACACGTTGGCGTTCTTTGTGTTTTGGGGGGCTACCATGGCTTCCAGTGCGTTGACGACCTTGCTCGCCATGTCGCCGTTTGAGGTCAACCGTTGCCCGGTTGCCGAAAACGAACGGCCAGACAACTGTGCGAAGAACGGCCGATGCAACTGACTTTCCAACGCTGTTTTCGTAAACCAGGCAAAAGCCCTTGGGTGGCATGCCTGCTACCCAAGGGGCTTTTTGGAAAGGGATTTCTTTTTGAGCTTGGAATGGGTGGGGTCAGCGTCCGGTCTGCGGATTCACGATCTGCCGAAGGCCATCGGTGCTTTTGATGTGCACATAACGCTGTTTGACTTCGATGATGCCATCGTCCGCAAACTTTGAAAATGTTCGGCTTACAGTTTCCAGCTTCATGCCCAGATAGCTACCGATCTCTTCGCGGGTCATTCGCAAAACAAGCTCAGACTGTGAGAATCCCCGGGCATGCAAGCGCTGCACCAGATTGAGCAAAAATGCAGCCAGCCGCTCTTCAGCGCGCATGCTGCCGAGAAGCAGCATCACCGAGTGGTCACGCACGATCTCGCGGCTCATGATCTTGTGCACATGGTGCTGTAGCGTGGTGAATTCGCGGGACAACTCTTCCACTTGATCAAATGGCATCACGCAGACCTCAGCATCCTCCAGGGCAATCGCGTCGCACGAGTGGTGGTCGCTGACGATCCCGTCCAGTCCAATGATCTCGCCCGTCATCTGGAAGCCGGTCACTTGGTCGCGGCCGTCGGCGGTGGTGACGCAGGTTTTGAAAAAGCCGGAACGCACCGCAAAAAGAGAGGTGAACTTGTCGCCCGTGTTGAATAAGGCAGAACCGCGCTTGATGCGACGACGGTTGGAAATGACAGAGTCCAGTTTGTCGATTTCTTCACTGTTCAGACCCATGGGCAGGCACAACTCACGCAGGTTGCAGCTTGAACAGGCGACTTTGATGCTTTGAACGTCCATATGTATCTCTTGGAATTGCGGGTTGAGCTTAACGCATAGTCTTGACGCTGATGACAAGAGGCCTCGTCGTGAACCTGCTGACAGGCCCAGCCCTGCGATCGGACGGAGGTTTTGATCAAGATCAAAGGTGCTGAGGGGCAGATGCGGCACATTGAGTCCTCAAAATCGGAGAACTGTTTGTGAGTCATGCTATTTCCAACGAGTTGCTCAAGCAATTCGATATTCCCGGACCCCGGTATACCTCGTATCCGACGGCTGACCGATTCATTGAAGCTTTCACGGAGCAAGACTACATCCAAGCGCTTGAGCACCGCCGTGCGGGTTCAATGGCATTGCCATTGTCGCTTTATGTGCACATTCCGTTTTGTGAATCGGTTTGCTACTACTGCGCATGCAACAAGGTCATCACGAAACACCACGACCGCGCCGCTGAGTATCTGCGTTACCTCTCGCGTGAGGTGGAGTTGCAGGTGCAGCACTTCGGTCAAGGGCACAGTGTCTCACAGCTGCACTTCGGTGGGGGGACGCCCACCTTTCTGTCAGATGCCGAGTTGCATGATCTGATGTCGATGATTCGGCGCAACTTCACCTTGGTACCTGGGGGGGAGTACTCGATTGAAGTCGATCCCCGTACAGTGACCGAACAGCGGCTGCAGACCCTGGCTCGATTGGGTTTCAACCGTCTGAGCTTTGGTGTGCAGGATTTCGACCCGGCCGTGCAAAAGGCGGTCCACCGGGTGCAGCCTGCGGAGCAGGTTTTTGCCTTGGTCCAAGCCGCTCGCAAAATCGGGTTTGAATCGGTCAACGTGGATCTGATCTATGGTTTGCCGTTGCAAACACCGGAGTCTTTTGCACGTACCCTGGCTCAGGTCAACGAACTGCGCCCAGACCGCATTGCGCTCTACGCCTACGCCCATCTGCCCTCGCGTTTCAAGCCGCAGCGCCGCATCGTCTCGGCCGAGTTGCCCAGCGGCGGCGACAAGCTGGCCATGCTGTCAGCGTCGCTGGACGCGTTCATGGACGCAGGCTATGTTTACGTGGGCATGGATCACTTTGCCTTGCCCTCAGACGCGTTGGCTGTGGCCAAGCGCCAGGGCCGTCTGCACCGCAATTTCCAGGGCTACAGCACCCAACCCGATTGCGATCTGATCGCTCTTGGCACCTCTGCGATTGGGCGAATTGGTGCCACCTACAGCCAGAACGCTAAAACGCTGGACGAGTACTACGACGCTCTTGACCAAGGGCGTCTGCCCATCGTGCGTGGTTTGGCGCTGACCCGTGACGATCTGCTGCGCCGTTCCGTCATCATGTCCCTCATGTGCCAGGGGCGGCTGCAGTACGAGTCGATTGAGCTCGGCCACCTCGTTGAATTCAAGTCGTACTTCGCGCGTGAGTTGGAGCTGCTCGCGGGCCTGGCAGAAAGTGGCCTTGTCACGATCGACGAAACAGGTGTGGAGGTCACGGCCACAGGCTGGTTCCTGGTACGCGCCATTGCCATGGTGTTTGACAAGAACCTGCAGGTTGATCTGGACCGGGCAAGGTTCTCGAAAATCATCTAAGCGTTCAGTGGGGTACCGCAGGCGATGGCGCCACCCGTTCCCGGCCTGCGCTAAAGTGGCTTATGCAGACTTCAATGGCGATTACGGCCCTGTTAATGGGCGTCGCGGGCGGGCCCCACTGTGTGGTCATGTGTGGTGCCGCGTGTGCGGGCATCAGCCGTTCGGCGGGTGAGCGCAGCACCCGCGCGTTGTGGACCTTCCAGTTCAGCCGCATGTTAGGTTACGCGCTGTTCGGGGCCTTTGCCGCCGGCTCGGTGCAAGGCTTGGCATGGTTGGGCACCAACACCGCGATGCTGCGTCCTGTGTGGACCATGTTCCACGTGGCTGTCCTTTTGTTGGGTGCCGTGCTGATCTGGCAGGCCCGACAGCCCGCTTGGATTGAAAACCTCGGTCAATCGATCTGGCGAAAAGCCCGCCCGATGATGGCGTCATTGGGGTCGCGCGCCCCTGTGGCGCTCGGTGTCGCGTGGGCGCTGATGCCCTGCGGCCTGTTGTATTCGGCCCTGCTAGTGGCGTCGCTGTCTGCCAATGCGATGGAAGGCGCTGTCATCATGGCGCTTTTTTCTATCGGAACATCCATATCTTTGACCGCCGGGCCATGGCTGTTGTTGCGCCTGAGGGGGGGGCGCTCTGGTGCCTTGGGTATTCGGCTCGGCGGGGTGGCACTTGCGGTCACGTCAGGCTGGGCGCTCTGGATGGGCATAACCAACCCCACTGGTCTTTGGTGCGCCTAGGAGGCTGTCGGACTTTCCCGCCTTCTCCCAGCGGGGTTCAGATCAGATAGTCACGGAATCCCACCGCCAGTCGATCACCAGCCATGAGCCGTTTCATCTCCGTTGACCGAGACACCGCCTACCTGCTGCCACCCTTGGTCAACGAGTGGTTGCCGGCCAATCACCTGGCGCGCTTCGTGGTGGAAGTCATTGAGCAGTTGGACCTGAGCGCACTGACGCGCCAGTACGGCGGACGCGGCTCGGCCGCGCATCACCCGGCGCGGACACTTCACGACCGCCGAAAGGCCTCGGCAGCTGTTCATGAGAATTGAAAACCTCGCAGCCTCGACTTTGCCGTGGAATTTCGGTTCAAGTCCGACAGGCTCCTATAGATAAGGCCCAATAAAGTCTGAACTTTTTCTGATTCTCGTGATCAGAGAGTCATGGAGAAAGAAAGCGCAAGAAGTCAAACACTGGCGCAACTTCACGAGCGCCGCAAGCAAGTCGTGAGGCTGTACAGACAAGGCACCAAGATCATGCAGATCGTCACGATGACGGGGCTGAGCTACGTTGTAATGACGCCGCTCCAGCAGTCGGTTGATCCAACTGGACTTCTCTGATCGTGCAATGACGGCTCTGGCCCCCGCGATCAAGAGAGTACGCAGGTAGGTGTCGCCGCGTTTGGATATACCCAACTGTTGCGTCTTGCCACCGGTGCCCACTTGCCGAGGCACGAGTCCGACCCAGGAGGCAAACTGTCGCCCGGATTTGAACGCCGAGAAATCCCCGACGGCCGCCACCAGAGCCGATGCCGTAAGGTCTCCAACACCTGGGATTTGCTGTATGGCTTGCATCTGCCGGTCCTCCCGGATCATGGCACGCAACCGCTGGCTGAGTTGGTCGATGTCTCCTTGCAGGGCATCAATGCGTCTGAGCTGCTCCTGCAGACTGATCACCAGATCAGCGGATAGTTGGTCGGCCTGCTGCGCTCGAGCGATTTCTCCCTGAATCGTCTTGAGCAGCTTGGTGTGTCCTACTGGCAGTGCGATGCCGAATTCGGCCAGGATGCCACGCAGCGCGTTGGTCTGCATGATGCGCATCTTCATGAGTTGGCGTCGCATGCCATGCAAGGCCAGGCAGGTTTGCTGGCGTTCGGACTTGACCGGCACAGGCTTGATGTGCGGCTGCTGCGCAGCGACCCAGATTGCCTGCGCATCCATCGCGTCGGTCTTGTCGCGCAACAAGAAGGCCTTGACGTGCTGCGCTGGCAGCAGCTTGACGGCATGTGGCTCACCCGAGCCCAGTGATGGGCGGTGCCGCAAGCTTCCATCGCCACCAGGCTGCGCGGGCACTTGGCGAAGAATTCGGTGAGCCGGGCGCGCTTGATCTGGCGGCGCTCAATCTCTCCGGTCTGCGGATCGACGATGTGCAGCTGGAATACGGACTTGGCCAGGTCCAAGCCAATGACGGGCAGATTTGCGGTAGATTGCATGAGGGGCCTCCAAATGCATGGTTGTAGCAACCTCACTTTGGCACTTTGATGCCGTTTTTGCGAGGCCCCACCTCGTCACCTGAGTGGGGCCGCGCGCCAGCAGTGCTGTAGGTGGGCGGACCATGCCATCTCCACCCCGGCCAGGGTGACACGACACATTGAACATGCAGGGTCGGTCACCTGAAGACCGACGGGCAGGACGTAACTTTCACCCCCTCACCAACGAGGGGACCACTGGAGTGAACGTCTTGAAACCACACTTGCAAACAACCATACGGGACCCCACCCGCCCGGATGAATCCGGCATCTGACGCATAGCCTTTGACATCTCCTTGTCCTCGGTCACTCACTCTCGTTCGGTCCTTCGCTCTTGCCTTGTGGCCTCAGCGGCCCCGGCTCCTGCTACGACGGC